>Ga0307375_10001076_pt1 | contig 31048 bp, 23 predicted proteins | sample TR1MG_FD_202531 | JGI IMG/M metagenome (GOLD analysis project Ga0307375, IMG submission 202531) | Soil microbial communities from Risofladan, Vaasa, Finland - TR-1 | ecosystem: Environmental > Terrestrial > Soil > Coastal area > Acid sulfate soil | place: Finland: Risofladan, Vaasa | collected... | reverse complement strand
CTCGGGAGCTCGAGAACTTTCACCATCGAATCAATGATTCGGACATTGGCTTGGTGCGGAATGAAGGCATCAAGGTCGGCTGCCGCCACCCCAGCAGCCTCGAGCGCTAGTTTCGCGATTTTCGGCATCTGGTAAACCGCCCAGCGGAAAACCGACTGGCCCTGCTGCTGAAGATTCGGCCAAGCCAGTTCCGGCTCATAGTGCGGGTCGCCTTCTTTCAGTGCTAACCAAGAGGACTTCTGATTGATTGCCTCGCGGGCTTCAGAATTTGAGCCCCAGACCGTTGGCCCAATCCCTCTGGTTGCAGATGGTCCGATCACTACCGCGCCAGCTCCGTCGGCAAAGAGGAACCCAACCGAACGATCATTGATGTCGACGAAATCGGTGAGTTTCTCAACACCGATGACAAGAACATATTCCGCACTGCCAGCGCTAATTAGGTCGTTTGCTAAACCGACCCCGTAGCAAAAGCCGGCACAAGCCGCCGAGATGTCGAAAGCGGCTGCGGTGGCACAACCGATCCGAAGTGCAACATCGGTTGCAGCGCTGGGTGTTTGGTACGGGTAGGAAATTGTTGCGACGATAACTGTGCTTATTTGCTCGGGAGAGATATTGGCTCGAACAATCGCTTTTTGAGCCGCCTGAACCGCCATGTCGACGACAGATTCTGAAGGATCCGCCCAGTGCCGTTCTTCAATGCCGGAACGCTCCCGAATCCACTCGTCGGTGGAATCAATGTGTTCGCAGACCTCCGCATTGGTTACTACGCGTGGAGGCCGGTATCCGCCCACTCCAAGAATTCGGGCAAATTTTTCGGCGCGCAAGGGGCGCAGATCTTCGATCGCTACTGGCATCTTTTCTTCAGGCTCCCTAGTGATCTTCTTGACTGTTTGGGTGGAGACGAGCCAATGGTTGTCCAGGTGAGACTGGATCTCCGTCCTCAGCCAACCACTCAATCAGCACGCCACCGTGTTCGGTGGTCATAGTCACTGATTCGCTTCGCGATTCTATCTGTCCGATCGCCGCATTCTTGGACAGCGTTGATCCCAAGGTAATGTCCAAAGAGTGAAAAGTTCCCTTAAACGGCGCCACAATCAGGCGCCAGGTTGGCTCGCTTTCGAAGCTCGACGGAGAACCATGGCGAGCGATCAGGTCTCGTGCCGCAGGTAGGTCGTCCGGCGTTTTTAGCGCCAAGGTTTCTATGTTTGGGAGCGTGCGCTTGATCAGACCGGTTAGCGTTCCCGCTGGCGGTACTTCGATGACCCCGGTAACTCCTAGATCGGAGAGAGTTCGCATGCATAGGTCCCAACGCACTGGACTTGCGATCTGGCCGACGATGCGGTCGAGAACTTCACGCCCGTGATGGACCACTGCGCCATCCTTATTTGAAATCACGCGAATGACCGGATCTTTGACCGTAACTGATTTGGCAAGGTGGTTGAGTCGGTCGACGGCGGGGGCCATGTGCTGGGTATGAAATGCACCAGCAACTGCGAGTTCCCGAAGTCGAGCGCCCAGCGGGGGAGTAGCGGCAAATTGCGCCAATTGCGCCAACGTTCCAGCGGCGACGATCTGCCCAGCCCCATTTTCATTGGCAGCGGTGAGGCCATGTGCGGCGATAGAAGCAAGAACCTCATCGCGATCGCCACCTAGCACTGCAGTCATTCCGGTTGGTGTCACCGAACTAGCTGCGGCCATTGCGGCACCCCGCTCGCGAACCAGGACCATTGCGCTCTCGGCGGTGATTGCCCTGGCACCAGCTGCCGCAGTCAATTCTCCAACGGAGTGACCGGCGACAACGCCGACTTTGTTTGTTGAATCCGATGGGTGGGGGAAAAGCGCTAAGCCAGCAAGAAGTCCAGCACTAACCAGAAGCGGCTGGGCGATCGCAGTGTCGCGGATCTGGTCGGCGTCACCTTCGGTTCCATAGAAGCGAAGATCGATTCCGCTCACCGCTGACCACCAATCCATTAATGCAATGGATCTGGCGTCAGTCAGCCAAGGGGTTAAGAATCCGGGAGTTTGAGCGCCCTGACCGGGAGCCACGATTGCGAGCACTCGCCTAGCCTTCCTGTAGAGGTGTGCCATTCTCGCGCTAGGTAATGACCGAGTCTGGACCTTTTCTTTGTGGGAATCCTACAAGTCTCCCAAAACATTCTCTATTACCAAAGCGGTTAAGCCTCCAGCGCACCGAGCCGGATCGCAATATTTAGCACAAACGCCTCCCTCGGCTCGGTGGGTGAGTAACCAGTGAGTTCGGCGATCCGTCGTACCCGGTATCGGATGGTGTTGGCGTGGACGTACAGAGCCCGACTAGCTGCCTCAATTCCAGTGTGATTTGCCAAGGCTTCTGCGGTTGCCAGCAGATCCGAGTTGCCGCGGAGTGGGGCATAAACCTTCTCCACGAGTTTTCGGACGGCCTCGTGTTCTCCGGTTAGTGCCCGCTCGGCCAACAGATCGTCGGCTTGAACCGGCCGTGGCGCGCTCGGCCAGGCTTGAATCACCTTGAGAGCCGAGAGCGCACTCTGGGCCGAATCGTGCACTTCAGCAATTGAATCAACGGAGTCACCAATGACCAGTGGTCCGGCGCCGAAGCTATCGGCAAGTGCGCTCACGGTGGCAAGTGGATCTAACACTCCGCCGAGAATCGCAATTAGGCGATCGCCGGCAACTGCGGTGATGAGATCAATGTCTCGCTTCTTGGCCGCTCGGCGAAGGTGTGAGGCGGGCGCCGTGGCGTGCGATTCGTCCGATTCGTGGCCATTTGGAATGGTGCTGCCAACCACCACGACTATCGGCGTCTGCCCGCGCCAGCCAAGCGCCGAAATTCTTGAAAGAGCGCCAGCATCGGGTTCACTTCGCAAGAGCCCATCGACGATGAGAGCCTCGAGCCTGGCATCCCAAGCTCCTCGCTCCTCCGCCGCTTTGGCGTAGACCACGGCAATTGCGAAGGCGATCTCTCTGGAATAGATGAGGATGGCTCGTTCAAGATCGGCGGCGGCAGCGTCATTTAGAGTTTTGAGATCAGCCACATGTGTTTCGACGATGGAGATAGTGAGTCGAACCAATTCAACTGTCTGTTCCAACGTGATTGACCGAGTCAGCTCTCTGGGTGCATTTCCGAAAACACCTGAGGTTACCTGTGGCCGCTCACCTGGGTGGGCAAACCATTCGACAAATGCGGAGATTCCGCGCTGAGCGACCAAGTTCACCCAGGAACGGTCCTCGGCACGGAGCGCTGAATACCAAGGGAGTTGCTCTTCCATTCGAGTTATCGCGGCAGTCGCCAAATCTCCGGTCTTCTTGGCGAGTTGATCTGCCGCAGTTTTTTTCATACCGCGACGGTAGTGCGCTATCGCTGAACGAGGAAGGCTTGCACGCTGTGGGGCGCCAGCACGGTCGGGGCGCCGGCTCCGAATGCATCAATCTGGTCTGGGGAGCCAATTACGTTCGTATCAAGAACAAGGTAGGCACGACTAATCCAAGCTGGCCCGGGAAGATACACAGTGATGTTCTTCTTCCCGGCGTGCAAAATCACCAACAGTGAGTGATCCTTTCCGCTCCGGTTCTCGATGTAATACGAAAGTGTCTGTCGTGACTCGTCCTGCCACTGATTAGCATCCAACTCGGTTCCGTCGGTGCCAAACCAGGCTAAATCTTTTCGCGCCGTAGCGCGGTTGACGGCACCGGTAATGAAATCTGGTCTTGTAAGAAGTGGGTTCATTCTCCGAAGTGAGGTGAGTAGCGCCGTAGTCTCGAGTAAATCGCGCTGCCACGGTTCCCAGTCCCACGAAAGCGCCAAGTCGTTCTCCGCATTTGTGGCATTAACTGGCAACGTATAGGCGTTGTTGGAGCCTTTCTGGCTTCGGCCAATCTCATCTCCCATGGTGATCATGGGGACACCCGCCGACAGCAGGGTCGTTGCCATCAGCGAACGCTGCAGTTTTTGGCGTACGGAATTTATGTGCTCATCATGAGTTAATCCCTCATGCCCGACGTTCCAAGAATTGTTATTTCCACTTCCGTCGCGGTTCTCTTCAAGGTTTCGAAGGTTGTGTTTGTCTTGATAGGAAACCAAATCGGCCAACGTAAATCCGTCGTGCGCAGTAAGGAAATTGATCGATGCACTTGGACCTCGGGTAGGAAAAAAATCACTTGAGCCCGAGATCCGAGAGGCTAACTCTCGAACTCCGCTCGAATGATTGCCGGCCTGATCTGATAACCAGAAAGTCCTGACGCTGTCACGGTATCGATCGTTCCACTCGCGCCACGGCTCTGGGAATCCGCCCAAGGCGTAGCCACCGGGCGCGGCGTCCCAAGGTTCGGCAATTAATTTCAATTCGCGAAGAGTTGGGTCTTGGCTCAGTGCGGTAAAAAAAGAGGAATTTGTTTTCACTCGTCGCGCCGAGCGGGCCAGGGCTGCCGCTAAATCGAACCTATAGCCGTCTACGCCGATCACATCGGCCCACCAACGGAGAGAATCTGCGAGAAATCGAACGACATGTGCGTTACGAGCATCTAGGGTATTTCCGCAGCCGGTTACATCGTCGTACTGTCCTCCGTCGGTGACTCGGTAATAGGCACGGTTATCTATTCCGCGCAGCGACAGCATCGGCCCATCGATTCCTCCTTCCGCAGTGTGGTTGAGTACCACGTCGAGAATCACTTCTATCCCCGCTTCGTGCAGAGCATCAACGGCAATTTGTAGTTCTAAAATCGGGTCGTCAGTCGCCGCATATGCAGCGTGCGGCGCGGCAAAAAGAATCGGGTTGTAGCCCCAGTAATTCTGCAGGTTTCGACGATCTACAGATGGCTCGGTCAGAAATTGGTGGATCGGCAGGAGCTCAATCGCTGTTGCCCCGATCCGCTTTAGGTGTGCGATTACAGACGGGTGCCCGAGCGCTGCGTAAGTGCCGCGAATCGAGGGGTCGATGTGCGGGTTGCGAGCGGTAAGGCCGCGGACGTGTGCCTCATAAATAACGCTCTGGGACCACGGGGTCTTGGGCCGAAAAACATCTCTTCTTCTGTCTTTGGTCACCACACCCAGCGGGACGTAAGGCGCCGAGTCGCGACGATCGATCTGACTTACGTCCCCGCCACCCCAGGCGTTATCGGCGACATGGGCGTAAATCGCAGGATCGTAGGTGATGGAGCCGGATACGCGGTGGGCATACGGGTCCAGCAAGAGTTTCTTGGCGTTGGCAAACTGACCGTGACTTGGGTTCCATTTCCCGTGGACTCGGTACCCATAGCGCTGCCCGGGCGAAATACCGGCCAAATATCCGTGCCAGACCGCACCTTCTCGGTGTGAGAGGGAGTACCGCGTTTCAGCTCCCTGGTCGTCGAAAAGACAGACCTCAACTTCGCCGGCCGAACCCGACCAGAGGGCAAATCCGGTCCCTTCGCCATCGAAATTGGCGCCAAGAATCAAAGGATTGGCCGGGCGCATGCCGATATCCTGCCCGATCTGGCCCGGTTACGCTGAGGTCATGGAATTCATCGAATTAGAGGTGGTCGAGGGAATCGCCACCATCAAATTGGCCAGGCCCCCGGTTAATGCGCTCAATTTTCAAATGCAGGCCGAGATCAAGGAAGCATCCGAAGAGTGCGATCGCCGTGCTGACGTGCGGGCGGTTGTGATCTATGGCGGGGAGAAAGCATTCGCGGCCGGAGCAGATATCAAGGAGATGGAAGGCCTTACTTCCGGGGAGATGGTTACCAAGGGGGCGGCAATTGAAGATGCATTCTCTGCCGTCGCTCGGATCGCAAAGCCGGTGGTGGCCGCAGTAACCGGATACGCCCTCGGCGGCGGATGCGAACTTGCCCTCTGTGCCGACTATCGAATTGCGGGCAACGACGTTCGGATGGGTCAGCCGGAAATCCTGCTTGGAATAATCCCGGGTGGTGGCGGTACCCAGCGTCTGCCTCGCCTGGTTGGGCCGTCAGTGGCTAAGGATCTGATTTTCACCGGCCGGATTGTCGCTGCCGACGAGGCGCTTTCAATTGGGTTGGTCAATCGATTAGTCGCTCCCGAGGATGTGTATGCCGAGGCTTTGGCTTGGGCCAGCCAGTTCTCTAAAGGCCCGAAAGTGGCGCTCGCCGTCGCCAAAGAGGCGATCGACCGCGGCCTCGAGACGTCGCTGCCAGCCGGACTCGAAATCGAAACTCGCTATTTTTCCGCCGTATTCGACACCGAAGATCAGACAATCGGAATGGCCTCGTTTCGTGCCGAAGGTCCGGGCAAAGCGAAGTTCGTCGGCCGATAGTTCCTTTCCGCCGAGCGGCGGCCCCGCTCCCGTGAGCGGCGGCTTGCCTCCCGTGAGCGGCGGCCCCGCTCCCGTGAGCGGCGGCCCCGCTCCCGTGAGCGGCGCCTTGCCTCTGGTGAGCGGCGGCTTGCCTCCCGTGAGCGGCGGCTTGCCTCCCGTGAGCGGCGCCTTGCCTCCCGTGAGCGGCGCCTTGCCTCCCGTGAGCGGCGCCTTGCCTCCCGTGAGCGGCGCCTTGCCTCCTCTATGGGCTTTCCAGGAAGAAGGCATATCGCTTTCAGAACCGTTTTGAGAGCTTTCCGGTGCATAACTTCTGGACGGTCGAGCACATCAATGTTTCTACCGATTCGAACGCCACTCACCTCGCCGTGCGACGTCGGATCCGATTGGTGGCTTCGCGGTAACGCTGGGTATCAACGCTAACAAATTCTCTGAACTAACGAGTTCCCGAGCCACCAAGAATTCGTCGATGCGATGAACAAAATTTAGCGGAGAGCCGAGAGCCTCTTCCCAGTTTAAATTCGAGAAACGTGGGAACCCATCTTGGATTGCAATCCAGTCGGTATTTCGCAGATCCCTGCCGTAATTCTTGTTGGCGAGCGACTCGTTTTTGTCGGTGGTGTAGGTGCACTACTAATTCTTGGCGGTCCCTACCGCGGCAATATATCGAGAGTAAACATACGGGAATGAAAGAATCTGTACTTTCAAGTTACCCGTCAGGGGAATTCAATTATTTGATGCCGAATCCCTAAACGTTCACTCTGCCGGTCGCTTTCTCTGTTCCGACGCCAAAACAGTTAAATTTCAGTGCCCAACTCCATCCCGTCAGATGCGCTTTACCGGAATTGAACCTTCGATTTGAGGCAAGCCGCCGTTCACGGGAGGCAAGCCGCCGTTCACGGGAGGCAAGCCGCCGTTCACGGGAGGCAAGCCGCCGTTCACGGGAGGCAAGCCGCCGTTCACGGGAGCGGAGCCGCCGCTGGGCGAAATGGGGGCCGGAAAAGGCGTCCGGGAATCCCTCAAAGTGCCTTCGGCGCTACCGGTCGGTAACATCGGGCGCGCCAGGGTAAGTTTTAAGGTGAATCGCAAGGGAGCATTGGTTTGAATATCGTCGTATGCGTGAAGCAGGCTCCTGATTCAGTAGCCCAGAAAAACTTGAAGGAATCGGACTCAACTCTTGATCGAGCCAGTGTCGATGCGGTCCTCAACGACCTCGACGAGTACGCGATAGAGGCGGCGCTTCAATTTTCCGAGGCTCAAACATCCGAGATTCCTAACCGGATAACGCTGTTGTCCATGGGTCCCGAACGTGCCACCGAAGCTATTCGTAAAGGCTTTTCGATGGGCGCCGACGATGCGATTCACGTGGTTGATTCAGCGCTGGCTGGAAGCGATGCCTTGGCAACCTCCTTGGTACTCGCCACGGTGATCGCCGACCGCGAGGTGGATTTTGTGCTCTGCGGCACCGAATCAACGGATGCCCGAATGGCGGTCATACCAGCCATGCTGGCCGAGCGATTGGGTTGGCCACAACTGACGTTTGCTGGCGAGATCGAGGTTGATGCCACGGCGCGGATCGTGCGAATTAAGAGAATGACAGATGATGGCGTCGAAAGCATGGAATCGCCAATGCCATGTGTCATTAGTGTGGTTGAGCAGATCAACGAGCCGCGCTATCCGTCGTTTAAGAACATCATGGCGGCCAAGAAGAAACCAGTTGAGACTCTGTCGCTAACCGATCTCGGTATCGCAAGCGATCAGGTAGGAAGTGCTGGATCACGTACGACGGTGGTGGATTTTGCGGTCCTTCCGCCGCGCGCTGCGGGTGTGAAAGTTACCGATGACGGCACAGGCGGAGACCAGTTGGTCGCATTCCTTGCAGCAAAGAAATTGGTCTGACATGAATCAAGTACTTGTCCTTGTCGAGCAACTCTCCGGCCAAATTACGCGGGCCTCGACCGAATTGCTGACCATGGCGCGACGCTTTGGAACGCCAATCGCTTTTATCGTTGGCGACGACGTCTCGGCTCAAGTTAGCCAATATGGTGCGGCCAAAGTTTTCCGAGGCGTCGCCCCGGAATATGACCTTCACCCAGTTGCTCCGTGGGTCGACGCGCTTGCCGCGCTGGTCACCCAACTTTCTCCAGAAGCAGTTCTCATTGCTTCGAGCGCCAAAGGCAAAGAGATTGCCGGCCGACTTGCAATTCGAGTCGGCTCAGGAGTGATCACCGATGCAGTTGATATTTCTGAAGGGTTTGTGGCTACGCAATCGATCTTCGGTGGTTCGACAGTCGTTCATTCCAAAGTGACGGAGGGGATACCAATAATCACCCTGGCCCCCAACGCACTTGAACCGACTGCCTCCCCGGTGGAACCTTCCGTAGAAGATCTGGTCGTTTCTTTTGGCGAAATTACGACTGCGGCTCGAGTAACCGGGCGCGAACAGGCGACGAAGGGCGGACGGCCAGATCTTGGTGAGGCGTCGATCGTTGTCTCGGGCGGTCGCGGAACGAATGGCGATTTTGCGGCGGTCGAAGGACTAGCCGACGCTCTTGGGGCTGCCGTCGGGGCATCACGTGCAGCCGTCGATGCAGGCTGGTATCCGTACACGCATCAGGTGGGCCAGACCGGGAAAAGTGTTAGTCCGCAGTTGTATATCGCTTGCGGAATATCGGGTGCGATTCAACATCGAGCCGGGATGCAGACAAGTAAGACAATCGTGGCGGTCAATAAGGATCCGGATGCTCCTATTTTTGAAATTGCCGATTTCGGGGTTGTAGGCGATCTTTTTGCGGTGCTTCCGCAGGCCACCACGGCAATTAATGCACGTAAGGCGTAATTCACTTGGGTGCATATTTAGATCACGCAGCAACAACGCCGATGTCCCCGGGTGCCATTGAAGCCATGGTTGAAGAACTCGGTCGGAGCGGGAATGCATCGAGCCTTCATGCGGCCGGACGTAGGGCGCGCAAAGTTGTCGAAGATGCGCGCGAAGTCCTAGCCCAAGCGGCTGGTGCCAGACCAAATGATGTGATTTTCACTAGTGGTGGGACCGAGGCCGACAATCTGGCAGTAAAGGGCATCTTCTGGGCGCGCCGTAAGGCCGACCCTAGACGGGTGCGAATCCTGGCCAGCTCTGTTGAACATCATGCAGTGCTAGATCCGGTGGAGTGGCTAGCCAGTAATGACGGTGCTGAAGTTTCTTGGATACCAGTTGATGCAAAAGGGCGGATTGAGATAGCCGCGCTTCGCCAAGAAATACTTCGTGACCCAGATTCGATTTCTTTGATAACGGTAATGGCGGCCAACAATGAAGTAGGCACTGTTCAGCCAATTGCCGAAGTCGTGGCGCTGGCGGATGAATTCGGGATTCCCGTTCATTCCGATGCGGTTCAACTTTTTGGAAAGATGCCCTTTGATTTCGACGCCAGTGGCTTGGCGGCCGCCACCATCAGCGCTCACAAAATCGGCGGTCCAATCGGTGTTGGGGCTCTTCTCGTCAAGCGCGGCCTCGACATAATTCCGGTGCTTCATGGCGGTGGCCAAGAGCGCGATATTCGAAGCGGAACGCTAGATACCCCGGCGATCGCCTCATTTGCCGCGGCCGCCAGAGACTCAATCAAGCAGATGGCCGACGAAGACCTAAGATTGCGATCGCTACGAGATGACCTGGTTGCTAAAATCACCGAGCTGATTCCAGATGCGCGCATGAATGGAGACGATGATCCGCTCGGCCGTCTGCCTGGAAACGCCCACTTCACTTTTCCTGGTGCCGAAGGCAACGCCTTGTTGCTCCTTTTAGACGCTCAGGGCGTCCAGTGCTCGACCGGATCTGCCTGTAGCGCTGGAGTGCCCAGGCCAAGCCATGTGCTGGTGGCAATGGGCATGTCGGAGAGTCAGGCGCGTTCCTCACTCCGTTTTTCACTTGGCCGCACCTCGTCGCAGGCCGATGTGGATGCGGTTGCCCAGGCCATTGTTCCGGTCATCGAACGCGCTAGATTGGCAGCCCGATGAGCGAATTGGTGGTCCGGATTCAATGCGGGTAATTGCAGCTATGAGCGGTGGAGTTGATTCCGCCGTTGCGGCCGCGCGTGCCGTTGACGCGGGGCACGAGGTTGTTGGAGTGCACCTGGCGTTATCTGCCAACCCACAGGCCTATCGCTCAGGCGCTCGCGGTTGTTGCACGATCGAAGACTCACGAGATGCGCGCCGGGCAGCGGACCTAATCGGAATCCCTTTCTACATTTGGGACATGGCAGAGGAGTTCCGTGCGGAGGTTGTCGAAGATTTCATTGCGGAATATTCCTCGGGTAACACTCCAAACCCGTGCTTGCGTTGCAATGAGAAAATCAAATTCGAGGCAGTGTTGAACCGTTCCTTAGCGATGGGTTTCGATGCAGTAGCAACCGGACACTATGCGCAGATTGTCGACGGTCCAAGCGGGCGGACTCTTCACCGCGCCGTGGATGAGGGAAAAGATCAGTCCTACGTACTGGCGGTCCTTGATGAGAAGCAGTTAGCGCATGCCTATTTTCCGCTAGGCGACACAACCAAAGAATTGGTTCGGAAAGAGGCGGAGAAGAGGGGATTGGCAGTCGCGAACAAACCCGATAGCCACGACATCTGTTTCATTCCATCGGGTGATAACGCCGGCTGGCTGCGCGATCGCTTGGGCACCCACGATGGCCCTATCGTCGATGAAATGGGCGAGGTCATCGGGACGCACCATGGCGCTTTCACCTACACCGTGGGCCAACGAAAAGGTCTTGGCGTTGAGCAGCCGACAGTAGATGGAAGGCCGCGCTACGTCCTGCGGATAGAGCCGGTGAGCAACACTGTTGTCGTTGGTGCGCGGGAGGCTCTTGCCGTTAGTGAAATTGTGGGTGAGCGTCCACGCTACAACGGGATTAGACCGGAGGGTGTGCGCCGCGGATTTGCTCAAGTTCGTGCTCATGGCACGCCGCTTCCTTGTTCATTTGAGTGCACCAAATTAACCATCAGCGCCAAGCTCGATGAGCCTCTCCTTGGCCTTGCTACCGGACAGGCGCTAGTGGTCTATGAAGGTGATCAAGTTGTTGGCGCGGCGACGATCTCACATACCCAGCGCTAATGGACTCTTCGGCCAGAATTATTTCAACCGGTATTGGATCGCTCCCGGGCGATGATCCGGCTCGTTCCAACTCTTTAGTCAGCGAAGTATTTCCGGACTTGCCTTATTTAGTCGAACTGCCCGACCGTGGCGCAGGTTCCGATCTAATCGGCCGAGCCGCTACACACTTGGCCGAATTGCACTTCGACTTGCAACCGTCGGGATGGCGCCTGGTTGATCGCGCCGGGAGCGACGAGCGGAGAGCAAAAAGTTTCTTCGCCAGAGATTTGGATGCATTTGAGGATTCGCTCAACGGCTACCAAGGATCAATCAAAACGCAGTTGACGGGGCCATGGACTTTGGCAGCACAATTGAATACTTCACGTGGCGGCGCGGTCTTGGCAGATCAAGGGGCCTGTCGGGACATCGTCCAATCGCTAGTCGAAGGCGCGCGATCGTACGTTGCCGAATTGCGGAAGCGCGTCCCCGGCGCAACCAAGATTTTCTTGCAAATTGATGAACCGATGCTGCCGAGGGTTGCGGCTGGCGAAATATCCTCTGTGAGCGGACTTTCGCGAATTAGAAAGCCAAGCCGAAGCGAAATTGTCGGCGCTGTCGGAGCATTTTCGGAGGTTGCTGATGAGTTTGTGCTCCACTGTTGCGCGCCGGGACTTGATCTAGATGTGTTGCAGGATGCTGGCGTAAACATTGTGTCAATCGATTACCAGCAGTTCTCCATCGACGATATGTGGGGCCGCTGGCTTGAGAGTGGCCGGGGCGCCTGGTTCGGCGTGGTGAGCGGGGTTGACGCGCCGCTGCCAAAGGCATCGGCTACCGTCGGCGATATGCGGCAACGCTTGGTCTCTCTAGGTTTTGACTTCGCGAGTCTTGCTCAGGGCAATACGCCCCTTGGCCTGACTGCGACGTGCGGATACGCCGGCGCAAGTGAGGGTTATGTTCGCGAAAGCGCCAAGCGGCTTGCAGAGATGGTGGATTCGATTGGTGAGTTGTCATGAGCGAAACGGTTCGCCATCGAATTGCTGCCTTGAGCGAGCAGATCAGAGACTTGCAGTTCCGCTACTACATTCTGGATGCACCAATAGTCGCCGACGCCGAGTACGACGAACTCATAAAGGAAATTCAATCGCTTGAGGAAAAACACCCCGAACTTCGTTCTCCAGATTCGCCAACTCAGACCGTTGGCGGTGGATTTTCAACCGAATTCACTCCGGTAAATCACCTGGAGCGGATGTGGAGCCTAGATAACGCCTTCGAAGATTCCGAGCTAGATGAGTGGATCGCGAGGATAACGAAAGACCTTGAGATTTCGCCGCACTGGCTCTGTGAATTGAAAATCGACGGGCTCGCCGTGAATCTGCTTTACGAAAAGGGTCGTTTGGTACGCGGGCTCACTCGCGGCAATGGGGTTACTGGTGAAGACGTCACTTTGAATGTGCTCACTATCAAAGGTGTTCCGCATCAGTTGGAAGGATCGAATTTCCCGAGTTTGATGGAGGTTCGCGGCGAAGTCTTTTTTCCGGTGGCTCTTTTTAACGAGTTGAACGCTTCGTTAGTCGCCGCTGGCAAGGCGCCGTTTGCCAATCCGCGTAACGCAGCGGCCGGATCGCTCCGTCAGAAGGACCCGAGAGTTAGTGCTAGCCGACCGCTTCGGATGGTCGTTCATGGTGTTGGTGCCTGCGAAGGAATCAGCTTCGAAAGGCAGAGCGATGCCTACGATCACTTCAAGAAGTGGGGACTGCCAACCAGCGATCAGGTCAGGGTCGTTGACACTCTTCAGGGCATTTACGACTACATCGCTAACTACAAGGTTCACCGGCATGACCTGACGCACGAGATTGATGGCGTCGTCGTTAAAGTCGACGAGGTAGCGATTCAGCAGCAACTCGGCACCACCTCTCGCGCCCCCCGCTGGGCGATTGCCTTCAAGTACCCGCCGGAGGAAGTGACTACAAAACTTCTTGATATTGAGGTGAATGTTGGGCGTACTGGGCGAGTTACTCCTTACGCCATCATGGAACCGGTCCATGTTTCGGGCTCAACGGTCTCGTCCGCAACCTTGCATAACGGCAGCGAAATTATCCGCAAAGGCGTTCTGATCGGCGACACTGTGGTCCTTCGCAAAGCCGGTGACGTGATTCCAGAAATCGTCGGCCCCGTTGTTGACCTTCGAACCGGCAACGAATGTGCTTTTGTGATGCCAACCCATTGCCCGGAGTGCGGTTCCGAATTGCGGGCAATGTCAGAAGGTGACGTTGATATTCGCTGTCCCAACTCGCAGAGTTGCCCGGCCCAACTTCGCGAACGCCTTTACTACCTCGGCTCGCGAAGCGCTCTAGATATAGATGTGCTCGGGTACGAAGCCGCGACCGCTCTATTGGACGATGGACTGATTCGCGACGAAGGTGACCTGTTCGATCTTGATGCCGAGGCGTTGGCGAAGTCGTCTTTCTTCACGAAGAAAGACGGCAGCCCATCAGCGATCACTGAAAGATTCATCCAGGGGTTGGCCAAGGCTAAGACGCAGCCGCTTTGGCGGGTTCTGGTTGCGCTGTCGATTAGGCATGTCGGGCCAACTGCTGCACAAGCCCTAGCCCGCACTTTTAGTGACCTCGATGCAATCGTTGCCGCGAGTGCTGAGGAGTTGGCGGCCGTCGAAGGCGTTGGCGATGTGATTGCCGAGTCGGTTATCGACTGGTTTAAGACGCCTTGGCACTTGAGCATCATCGAAAAGTGGCGGGCGGCTGGCGTCAAGTTTGCCGATGAGAAGACCGCAGAAGGGCCAAGGCCGTTGGCCGGAATGTCAATCGTCGTGACTGGATCGCTTAACCGGTTCACCCGCGATCAAGCCGAAGCGGCGATTGTTGAACGCGGCGGAAAAGCCACAAGCTCAGTCAGTAAGAAAACAGATTTCCTGGTCGTCGGCGAGGCGCCTGGGTCGAAATTCGATAAGGCTCGAGAACTTGGGGTCCCAATTCTTGATGAGCCGGCTTTTGAAATCTTGCTCGACCGGGGGCCGGACGCAGCCAGGGCGCAGGCGCAATCTCATTCCAGGTAGGCTCGGACAATGGCTGAAATAACGCGCGAAGACGTCGCCCATCTTGGAAATCTGGCCCGGATTAAGTTGGGTGAAGACGAAATTGCCGAACTTACCGATCAGTTGGGTGCGATTCTTTCCGCTGTCGCAAGAGTGCAGGAGGTGGCCACGGCGGACGTGCCGGGAACTTCGCACCCGCTGCCATTGCTTAACGTGACCCGTCCGGATGTAGTCCGGCAGAGCCTGACCAACGAACAAGCCCTCTCGGGTGCCCCTGATAGTGACCAAGAGCGTTTCAAAGTTCCACAGATCTTGGGTGAAGAAGCATGAACGACGTAACGCATAAGAGTGCCTCTGAACTATCTGGACTTCTAAATTCAGGAAAGCTCTCCGCCGTCGAATTGACCAATGCTCATTACGAGCGGATCGAAGCGCTTGATTCGAAGGTTCACGCTTTCCTTCATTTAGACCACGAGGGAGCATTAGCCCAAGCGGCCAAAGTGGATAAGGCAAGGGCCGACGGGGAAGTGTTGTCGCCGTTGGCTGGCATCCCGCTTGCTCTGAAAGACGTGATCGTGCAAGAAGGCGTGCCGACGACGTGCGGTTCAAAAATTCTTGAAGGCTGGCGACCGCCGTACGACGCGACCATTACTTCGCGGCTAAAGGCCGCGGGTGTGGTGATTTTAGGCAAGACCAATATGGACGAATTCGCAATGGGATCTTCCACCGAAAACTCCGCATACGGCCCAACCCATAACCCGTGGGATCTATCTCGAATCCCCGGCGGATCCGGTGGCGGGTCAAGTGCATCACTTGCTGCATTTTTCTCACCGCTTGCGATTGGAACCGATACCGGCGGCTCTATTCGTCAACCAGCAGCGGTTACTGGAACCGTCGGAGTGAAGCCAACGTACGGCGGAGTTTCCCGTTATGGTCTGGTTGCGTTTTCGTCCAGCCTTGATCAAGCAGGACCTTGCGCCAGGACAGTTCTCGACGCAGCGCTCCTGCACGAAGTCATCGCCGGGCACGATCCGATGGATGCCACAAGCATTAACGCACCTGTTCCGCAGGTGGTTGAAGCCGCGAAAATGCTTAATGTAAGGGGCATGCGGATCGGGGTTGTTAAGGAACTCGGCGGCGAGGGTTATCAAGCTGGAGTTCGTCAGCGGTTTGAAGAATCGGTCGCGCTCTTGGCCGAACTTGGCGCGGAAATCGTCGAGGTCTCTTGTCCGCACTTTGAGTATGCGCTTCCTGCCTACTACTTGATCGCGCCGAGCGAATGTTCGTCGAACTTGGCCCGCTTCGACGCGATGCGATTCGGCCTGCGGGTTGGCGACGACAATGTTCGAAGCGCTGAGGAAGTCATGAACCTGACTCGCGACGCCGGCTTCGGCGCCGAGGTGAAGCGCCGAATTATCCTTGGTACATATGCGCTTTCCTCCGGCTACTACGACGCCTACTACGGCAGCGCTCAGAAGGTTCGCACCCTGGTCATGCGGGACTTCCAATCGGCCTATGAGAAAGTCGATGTTCTCGTCTCACCAACCTCGCCGACAACTGCGTTCAAGATCGGCGAAAAGGCAAACGACCCAATCGCCATGTATCTAAATGACATCGCGACTATTCCGGTAAACCTGGCCGGCAACGGCGCCATGAGCATCCCCTGCGGACTGGCTCCAGAAGATGGTCTGCCGGTCGGATTCCAGATCATCTCGCCGGCCATGCGAGACGATTTGATGTACCGGGTTGGCGGTGCGCTCGAAGCGGCCCTCCACGAGAAGTGGGGGAGTTCGCTGATCTCACAAGTTCCAAACCTCGAATCAGCGCTAGCTCAAGGTGGTGTCGCATGAGTGAGCCGATGATGGATTACCCAGAGGTAATTGAGAAATTTGAGCCGACCCTTGGCTTGGAAGTTCACGTCGAACTCGGGACTCAGTCAAAGATGTTCTGTGGTTGTGCAACAACTTTCGGTGCGGCGCCAAACACTCAGGTCTGTCCAGTCTGTTTGGGACTTCCTGGTGCGCTGCCAGTTGTGAATGAGCGAGCCATCGAGGCCACAATCCTGATCGGGCTTGCTCTTAATTGTGATATTGCCCCTTGGTGCAGATTTGCCCGGAAGAACTACTTCTACCCGGATATGCCAAAGAACTTCCAGATCTCTCAGTACGACGAACCCCTCTGCACCAACGGGTATCTCGACGTGGAGATCGAAACAGACGAGGGCATGAAAACTGTTCGCGTGGAGATCGAGCGAGTTCACATGGAAGAAGACACCGGAAAGTCTCTCCACGTCGGCGGCTCGACTGGCCGTATTCAAGGCGCGGACTATTCGTTGCTGGATTACAACCGAGCCGGGATTCCGCTTATTGAGATTGTCACCAAGATGGTGCCTAACACCGAGAAGTATGCGCCGCTAGTTGCCAAGGCGTATGTCGCCGAGTTGCGCGACATCGTTCGTTCCCTTGGCGTAAGCGACGTGAAAATGGAACAGGGTTCGTTGCGCTGTGATGCGAACGTTTCGCTCTCGCCAAGAGGTTCTGGAATCCTTGGCACCCGCAGTGAAACCAAGAACGTCAACTCTCTCCGTTCGGTAGAGCGCGCAATCAGGAGCGAAATGCAGCGCCACGGCGCAAGGCTAGAAGCTGGCCTGAAAGTGCATCAGGAGACGCGCCACTTCCACGAAGACACCGGCATCACCACGCCGGGACGGTCGAAGGAAACTGCTGAGGATTACCGCTATTTCCCGGAGCCAGATCTGGTTCCGGTTGCACCGGATGCAAAGTGGATTGAGGAGTTACGGGCGACTCTGCCCGAACGTCCCTCACTTCGTCGTGCCCGCCTCAAGGCGGATTGGAATGTGCCCGATCTTGAGATGGCGGCAATGGTTAATGCGGGCGTTCTTGATTTGGTTGAGGCAACAGTTGTACTTGGTGCCGATCCGGCCCGAGCCCGCGGATGGTGGCTAGGTGAGATTGCTCGGATCGCTAACGAGCGCGAAATTGAAGCCAGCGCCCTTCCGATTGCACCAAATGATGTCGCTCGGATTGTCGAGTTGGTTGCAGCGGGGGAGCTAACGGACAAACTTGCGCGTCAAGTTATTGATGGCGTCATTGCCGGCGAAGGCACACCTGATGAGGTCATTGCCTCACGGGGAATCAAGGTTGTCTCCGACGACAGTGAGTTGATGGCTGCCATCGAACGTGCGATCGCCGCAGAGCCCGCGGCGGCCGAAAAGGTGCGCAACGGCACCCTTGCCGCGGCTGGTGCGTTGATCGGATTGGTTATGAAAGAGACAAAGGGGCAAGCGGACGCGGCAAAGGTCCGAGAGCTTCTGCTGGCTCACCTCGCCCAGTAGTTCTCTTTTCGCTGACCGGCGGCTCCGCTCCCGTGAGCGGCGGCTCCGCTCCCGTGAGCGGCGGCTCCGCTCCCGTGAGCGGCGGCTCGCCTCTAACTTAGATGTTGAAAATCCCTCAGCCTGAGATAACTAGAACTCTTTTAGAGTGCTGTGAGAGAAAAATAGGAATAGATTGAGGCGGCTCTCACATTTTCAAGCCCCTTGATTTAAGGAATGTTGCTATGTCAGCAAGCACTACATCCGGTTTTCTTACATTGCTCAGTTCCGGCGTCGCTGTTGTGTTGGTTCTCTGGATGCTCTATTTGAGTTTCACAACCGTAGAACAGGCCACCGTCGGCGTTGTGACCATGTTTGGAAAATATCGGCGGCTGTTGAGCCCCGGTCTGAATTTCTTGATTCCCTTTGTAGAAACGGTAAAACGAACTGTTTCAATCCAGAATCGAACCGATCAATTAAAATTCTCAGCGATAACAAGCGATCAGGCAGCTGTTCACTTCACCGCGACAATCATCTATACGGTCGCAGACCATCTGGAAGAGACCGTCAAATTGGTGGCTTTCAAATTCATTAATCCGGAGTCTTTTATCACTGCACTTACGAGTACGGTGGAGGCCAGTGTTAGAGAGTTCGTCGCGACGAAAAAGCAAGCGGAGGTTCTTGGTCTCCGTCAAGACATAGTCGCTCACGCCAAACACACTCTGGATGAGCAGCTGGCGTCGTGGGGCTACACCTTGGTTGATCTAACTGTAAATGACATTGCCTTTGATTCTGAGGTCATGACCTCAATGTCTCGAGTAGTTGCGGCGACGAACGCCCAGCGGGCGGCGGAGTTCGAAGGCGAGGCCTTACGAATCACACTCGTAAAGAAAGCTGAAGCAGAAGGTGCCGCAATCAGAATTACGGCGACGAACGAGGCGGAAGCTGCCAGATTGCGCGGCGAAGGGTTAGCGAAATTCCGTAAGGCGCTTGCCGAGGGCCTTGGAGAATCTGCGGACCTACTGGAAAAACACAATATTGACCCAACAATTATTGCGTTCTCCATGTGGACTGAAATGGTTCGAGACACAGCCAAGGAAGGTAAGGGCAACACAATTTTCCTCGATGGCGGAATGGAGAATTTGTCAGTCTCGCTCCACCGTCTTCAAGCGATGATCAGCAAACCTCACATGCAACCCCCACCGGAGTAACTGGCGAACTGGACGGTCGCCGTGGGAAGTAAAGCAATACCCTGACTGAGAGAAATTACGGAGTGGCGGTCTCATCCACGACTTGCAAGCCTTGGCCAGGAATCGTCGCAATCGTCAAGAAGTCTGAAGCAGTCGAGCTATTGCCAGAGGTGGTTGGGTGAAATACCTCAACGACTACCGCTGCGGTCGCATCTGAGGGGACGAAGCCCGTGTATTGGCTAACAACACCATTTCCGCTATCGCATTGATGTAATCCTGCTAGTTGCTGTGCAAGAATCAGCACAGTCTCGGCGTTGTCGGTAATTGTGATTGGAAGCAGGTTCTGCTTTTCGTAATAAGAAGACGCAGCTGCGCGAACATCGTCGGTAACCGGCTGAACCGGACGGTCGCTTGCGACTGGGCATGGCGTAAGGGTGGCAGAGGGTTGCGGACTAGCGGCGGCGCTTGTGCTGACCGTTGGGCTAGGAGTCGGAACGCCGGCGTCAAGCACGGGCACATCTGTTGCAGTTCCGACGGTATGGCCGTCGGGGCCGAGCAAATCAATGGTGAATTTCTGAGATGCAGCAGTTGCAAAATCGGCAGGGACTAAGAAATATCCATACACCACTGGAAGCTGCACATTCTTGCTGCCTGATGATAGGCGAACCTTGTCCACCGCTAAGGAATTGATGTCGCCAATTACAACTGAACCGAGCACCCGCCGTAGCGAGGCCTGATGTGGAATCTGTTGGCCCCATGCAGAGAGGCCCGTCGGTTTGCCAGCATTTATTTGAACTTGATCAAGGTAGTAACCGACGGTTGGAGTTCCGTTTGATACCTGGCTCGCGGCCCAGAGTGCAATTTTAGTTCCGTCAGAAAGCGATGTTCTGCCAGCCAGTTTTGGCGTGGTCCACGATGAACGGAAGCCATCGGTCTGAGCGGCTTTCGAGAAGATTTCGGTAAAGGCACGAGCCACCCGCTTCTGTTCAGGTTTGCTCGCGACTTTGTCTGCGATCAGTTTTGAAATCTTGTCCGTGATTTGCTTGGCAGTTTTTGAAGATATGCCCTCTGTGATCCTTTTTGCGATTTCTTTTCCGGTCTTGGATGCCATCGCTTTCGAAACGTCATTGGATGCCTGAGCGGAAACGTCCGAAAAATTCGAACAACCGGTGAGCACGATTGTTGTGAGTGCAACCAAGAGTCCGAGGCGTGCGCTTAGAAACCCAGACCGAAAGTTCATGCGTCGAGATTAGTCGGAGTTTGGGTGAGGCAAGCCGCCGTTCACGGGAGGGGAGCCGCCGTTCACGGGAGGGGAGCCGCCGTTCACGGGAGGGGAGCCGCCGCTCACGGGGGTTAGGACCAGGAGTTATGGCAAGGAGCAACTCAGCAAGACGCAATAAGATCTGACCCATGACGATGAAGCCACGTTCTGGGTTGGTGACCGACGGTTTAGAGCGCGCCCCCGCTCGCGGAATGCTCCGCGCGGTGGGCATGGGCGATGACGATTGGGTAAAGCCCCAGATTGGAATTGCCTCGTCCTGGAACGAGATCACCCCGTGCAACCTCTCCTTGGATCGGTTGGCCAAAGCCGCTAAGGAGGGTGTTTTTGAGGCGGGCGGCTTCCCGCTCCAATTCGGAACCATCTCCGTCTCCGACGGCATCTCGATGGGTCATGAGGGAATGCACTTCTCGCTCGTTTCCCGCGAGGTCATTGCCGATTCCGTCGAAACCGTCATGCAGGCCGAGCGCCTGGACGGCATGGTCACCTTCGCCGGCTGCGACAAGTCGCTGCCCGGAATGCTGATGGCCGCCGCCCGAATCAACGTTGCCAGCGTCCTCGTATACGCAGGGTCCACGTTGCCGGGCCAAGTTGACGGCAAGGACGTCACGATCATCGACGCCTTTGAGGCGGTGGGTGCCTGCGCCCGTGGGCTGATCACGCGCGAGAAGGTTGACGAGATCGAACGGGCGATCTGCCCGGGCGAAGGCGCTTGCGGCGGCATGTACACCGCGAACACGATGGCCAGCGCCGCTGAAGCCCTCGGCATGTCGCTACCTGGCTCTGCTGCGCCGCCCGCCGTTGATCGCCGTCGCGACGGTTACTCGCGTGCTGCCGGCGAAGCGGTGGTCGAAATGATCCGCAAGGGAATTGTCACCCGTGACATTCTCACCAAGAAGGCTTTTGAAAACGCGATCACGGTTGTGATGGCCCTCGGCGGCTCAACCAACGCCGTTCTCCACCTGCTAGCTATTGCGCACGAGGCCGACGTCGATCTCACTCTCGAAGACTTCCATCGAGTCGGATCAAGGGTTCCGCTGCTTGGCGATCTCAAGCCGTTCGGCCGGTTCGTGATGTCCGACGTCGATCGGGTCGGTGGAATTCCGGTGGTGATGCGGGCACTGCTCGACGCTGGCCTGCTTCACGGAGACTGCCTAACGGTCACTGGCAAGACCATGGCCGAAAATCTTGCTGACATTGCTCCGCCGGTAGCCGATGGCCAGATCCTGCACGAGGTGAAACACCCGTTCGGGACCAGTGGCGGCATCACGATTCTCAACGGATCCTTTGCTCCAGACGGCGCGGTCACCAAGACGGCTGGCGTTGGAGTAGATGTATTTGAAGGTCCAGCGCGGGTATTTGAGCGTGAACAAAGCGCCATGGAAGCGCTCGAGAACGGCACGATCAATGCTGGCGACGTAGTTGTAATTCGCTATGAAGGGCCTAAGGGCGGCCCGGGAATGCGCGAGATGCTGATGATTACCGGTGCGATTAAGGGTGCCGGCCTTGGCAAATCGGTACTTCTGATCACCGATGGTCGTTTCTCCGGCGGAACCACTGGGCTCTGCGTTGGGCACGTGGCCCCCGAGGCCGTCGATGGTGGTCCAATCGCTCTTGTACGAGATGGCGACATCATCAAGATCGACATCCTCGCTAGAACTCTTGATCTCCTCGTCGACGATGCGGAGTTGTTGGAGCGTAAGAAGAGTTGGCAAGTAGTTCCGCACAAATACAGTCGCGGAGTTCTAGCCAAATACGCGAAGTTGGTTGGCTCCGCTTCCAAGGGTGCCGTCTGTGATTGAGATGGCTGTCTCAAATATTGAGACAGAAGAGTGTTCAGGTTGACGCATTTTCGCGTGAGGGCGACGCTATCTACGTGGACAGACGAATTACCGTAGTAATGGAGCGCGCGAATTGAGCAGATAGCTCAACGCGTGCGACCCCTCGGTGCCTTTACGGCACGGGGGGTTTCGCATTAGAAGGGGGTAACGATGAGCAAGAGCATTACTGGAGCAGTGAGCCTCGTACGCTCCCTGGAGCACGCAGGCGTCGAAGTTATGTTCGGCATCCCCGGTGGCGCGATCATTCCTGCTTACGACTCAATTTTTGACAGCAGCATCCGACACGTCCTGGTCCGCCACGAACAGGGCGCCGGTCATGCCGCTACCGGATATGCCCAGGCCACTGGCCGGGTAGGAGTCTGCATCGCCACCTCGGGTCCCGGCGCTACCAACCTGGTCACACCGTTGGCCGATGCTCACATGGATTCAGTTCCGATGGTTGCCATCACTGGACAGGTCTCATCTCCTTTCATTGGTACCGACGCATTTCAAGAGGCAGATATTCGCGGCATCACGATGCCAGTAACCAAACACAATTACTTGATCACCGATCCGGCTCAGATTCCACGAGCCATCGCCGAAGCGTTTCATATTGCCTCGACCGGACGCCCCGGACCTGTGCTGGTGGATATCAGCAAGGACGCGATGCAGAAAATGACCGAGTTCGAGTGGCCAGGACACATTGATTTGGCGGGGTACAGCCCTGTAGTCAAGCCGCATTCAAAGCAGATTCGAGAAGCAGCTGGGCTCATTGCTGATTCAAAGCGGCCAGTGCTCTATGTCGGCGGCGGCGTCATTAAGGCAAACGCTTCGGCAGCGCTCTTGAAATTGGCCCAGTTGACCGGCGCTCCAGTGGTAACCACCCTGATGGCACGGGGTGCATTTCCGGACAGTCATCCGCAACACCTGGGCATGCCGGGAATGCATGGCACCGTCGCGGCTGTTACGGCTCTGCAGAAGGCTGATCTTTTGGTCACCCTAGGTGCGCGGTTTGATGACCGAGTCACCGGGAAGCTTTCGACTTTCGCGCCAGAGGCGAAGGTCATCCACGTTGACATTGATCCTGCGGAAATCGGAAAGAATCGTTTTGCGGACATTGCGATTGTCGGTGATCTCCTCGATGTCATCAACGAACTTGTTCCCGCTATATCCGCCGAGTTTGTTGCAGGGCATCAGATTGACATCACTTCGTGGGTCAAGCAGTGCGAATCTTGGAAGCGCACATTTCCAGTCGGCTATGACCAACCGGAAGACGGATCGGTTTCGCCGCAACACGTTATTCAGCGAATTGGTCAACTAGTCGGACCGGATGGCATCTTCGTTGCCGGTGTAGGACAGCACCAGATGTGGGCATCGCAATATCTTGGTTTCGAAAAGCCACGGTCGTGGCTCAACTCGGGCGGACTTGGCACCATGGGATACGCGGTTCCCGCTGCAATGGGGGCAAAGGTCGGCCGTCCGGAAGCCGCAGTATGGGCCATAGATGGCGACGGCTGCTTCCAGATGACGAACCAGGAACTAGTCACCTGCGCCATCAACCAGATTCCAATCAAGGTGGCAATTATCAATAACGAGAGTCTTGGCATGGTTCGTCAATGGCAGACCTTGTTCTATAACTCGCGCTATTCCCATACCGATCTGCACTCGAAGAGAATTCCCGACTTTGTGAAGCTTGCCGATGCCATGGGCTGTATCGGCTTACGCTGCGATAAACGCGAAGATATCGACAGCACAATCGAGCAAGCAATGGCCATAAACGATCAGCCTGTAGTCATCGACTTCGGCGTTCACCGGGATGCGATGGTCTGGCCGATGGTGGCCGCAGGCACAAGCAATGATGACATTATGGTTGCGCGCGAACTAGCGCCCGACTGGGATTCACAGGAGTTGTGAAATGACCCACCACACGCTATCGGTTCTGGTTGAAAACAGTCCTGGAGCTCTCGCCCGCGTCGCCTCACTTTTCTTCCGCCGCGGATTCAACATCGAGTCCCTGGCGGTTGGTCCGACGGAGGATGACTCCATCTCCCGCATGACAATCGTCGTAAACGTGGAGGAAAGTCCACTCGAGCAAGTGACTAAGCAACTCAATAAGTTAATCAATGTCATCAAGATCGTCGAGATGGATTCGGATGCGTCCGTGGCGCGCGAACTACTGCTGGTCAAGGTTGGAACTGATTCCAAGTCACGGTCGCAGGTTCTCGAGGTAGTTCAGCTTTTCCGCGCTCGAGTTGTTGACGTTGGTCTCGATTCTGTGGTCATCGAAGCGACTGGCACGGCCGAGAAAATCGCTGGACTACTAGTTGCACTGGATCCCTATGGCATCAAAGAGATAGTTCAATCTGGACTTGTTGCGATGTCGCGTGGCGGTCGCGCCATCACCGAACGACCAAGCCGTTAGCTCGTACCCATCTACGAAGGAGAAGAGAACAGTGGCAAAGATGTACTACGACGATGACGCTGATTTAACTTTGATCCAGGGTCGCCATGTTGCGGTTCTTGGCTACGGCTCTCAAGGTCACGCTCATGCGCTCTCCCTGCGCGATTCGGGCGTCGATGTTCGAGTGGGGCTTCCAGAAGGGTCGAAGAGCCGGGCTAAAGCAGAAGCAGAAGGTCTTCGCGTTCTAACACCGTACGAGGCCTGCGAAGAAGCCGACCTAATCATGATCCTGGCGCCAGATCACGTGCAGCGCCATCTGTACACAGAAGCAGTTGCACCTAACTTGGTCGACGGCGATGCGGTCTTTTTCGGGCATGGATTCAACATTCGTTTTGGTTACATCAGCCCACCGGCCGGAGTTGACGTCTGCATGGTCGCCCCAAAGGGCCCAGGCCACCTAGTACGTCGCGAATTTTCGGCCGGCCGTGGTGTGCCCGTACTGGTAGCCGTCGAACAAGATGCAACAGGCGGCGCCTGGCCACTTACTCTTGCCTATGCAAAGGCGATTGGGGGATTACGAGCCGGCGGTATTAAAACCACCTTCACAGAGGAGTGCGAGACCGATCTCTTCGGAGAGCAAGCAGTTTTATGTGGTGGGGTGTCTCAGCTCGTCCAATACGGCTTCGAGACCCTCGTCGAAGACGGATACCAGCCTGAGGTTGCCTACTTCGAATGCTTGCATGAACTCAAACTCATTGTCGATCTCATGTACGAAGGTGGAATTGCCAAGCAGCGCTGGTCGGTATCAGACACCGCCGAATACGGCGACTACATTTCCGGCCCACGGGTCATCGACCCAAGCGTTAAGGCCAACATGAAAGAAGTTCTGGCCGATATCAAGAACGGTTCGTTTGCCGCCCGATTCATTGCCGATCAAGATGCTGGCGCCCCAGAATTCAAGGCCCTGCGTGCAAAGGGCGAATCGCACATCATCGAAAGCGTTGGCCGCGACCTTCGCAAACTGATGTCGTGGGTTCGCGGATCCAAAGACGATTACACCGAAGGCACCGCGGCGCGTTAAGCGCAATTGTCAGAAGTTAATTCCGAACCCAAATCAACAGCCAGAGAGGCGTGATAATGACTAAGCCTGTAGTCCTAATCGCAGAAGAATTGAGCCCGGCAACAGTGAGTGAGTTGGGGCCTGATTTTGAAATTCGTTCCTGCGATGGAGCCAATCGGGCAGAGTTATTAGCCGCACTCTCGTCGGGTGTCGATGCGATTCTGATTAGGTCTGCCACGAAAATGGACGCCGAGGCCATTTCGAGCGCAAAGGGACTTCGCGTCATCGCTCGGGCTGGCGTCGGGTTGGACAACGTCGACGTCAATGCGGCCACCCAGGCCGGTGTGATGGTTGTAAATGCGCCAACATCCAACATCGTGAGTGCAGCGGAGTTGGCTATCGGATTACTTCTTGCTTCAGCGCGCCATATTTCGCCTGCGCATGCCGCCCTTAGAAGTGGAAAGTGGGCGCGATCAAAGTACACAGGTACTGAGTTGTACGAAAAAACTCTTGGGGTAATTGGCCTTGGTCGAATCGGACAGTTAGTAACGCACCGCATGCAAGCCTTCGGCATGCGAGTGATTGCCTACGATCCATACCTGGCTCCCCAACGTGCGGCTCAGTTAGGCGTGCAGTTGGTTGAACTGGACCAACTTCTTGCCGAGAGCGATTTCATCACTGTCCACTTGCCCAAGACCAAGGAGACCGCTGGCCTGATCGGAGCTGAGGCACTCACCAAGGTCAAGCCGACCGTTCACATCATCAACGCGGCTCGAGGCGGCGTCGTAGATGAGTTGGCGCTCTACGAGGCATTGAAAGTCGGCCGGGTGGCTGGTGCCGGCGTGGACGTCTATGCCACCGAGCCATGCACAGACTCACTTCTTTTTGAATTGGACAATGTTGTTGCGACGCCGCATCTTGGCGCGTCAACAGACGAAGCGCAGGAGCGCGCGGGAATCGCAGTGGCTCGGTCAGTTCGGAAGGCGCTCGCTGGCGAACTTGTTCCAGATGCGGTGAACGTTCGCGGCGGAACGATTGACGAAGATGTGCGGCCCGCGCTTCCACTGGTTGAAACCCTGGGCCAAATCGTTGCCGGCCTTGCTGGCGGCGCCCCATCGAGTGTCGTCGTTGAGGTTCGAGGTGAAATTGCGACCAGCGATTGCGAAATTCTTGCGACCAGCGCCCTAAAAGGACTACTCCTCGGCGTTGTCGGAGATGGCGTCTCATATGTGAATGCGCCAATGCTGGCATTGGAGCGCGGACTTGTTGCCAGCGTGACTTCGGATGTTGAAAGCGAAGATCACCGAAATGTGATCACGCTAAGGGCGGCCCTCGGTGATGGCTCCCATTTATCAGTGAGCGGCACGCTGGTTGGTCTCAAGCGTGTACAGAAGATTGTGGCGATTGACGATCTCACCCTGGACCTGATCCCAAGCGAGAGCTTGCTCTTCCTTCGCTACTCGGACGCTCCTGGAATCATTGGGATTGTTGGGCGACTGCTTAGTTCTGAATCAATCAACATTGGCGCAATGCAGGTTGCTCGCGATCGAGTTGGCGGCGAAGCCCTAATGGTGTTGACCATTGATTCGACCGTTGGAAACGAACTAGTTGCCAACATCTCAAAAGAAACTAACGCCCGCATCGTCCGTTTCGTCAATCTGGTTTAGGAGTCGACTTGTCACGCACGATAAACCTGGCAGTTATCGCCGGAGATGGAATCGGACCTGAGGTCGTCGACGAAGGATTGAAGGTCCTTGACGTTATTGGCGCCCAATTCGATACTGTTTTCGTCAAAACTCACTACGACCTAGGCGCACGCAGGTGGCATCAGACGGGCGAAACACTCACTGACGAAGTGCTTGCTGAAATGTCAAAAGCTGATGTCATATTGCTCGGTGCGGTGGGAGATCCAACAGTTCCAAGCGGAATCCTTGAACGTGGACTTTTACTCAGGCTTAGGTTCGCTTTCGATCAGTACGTGAATCTACGTCCGGCACGACTCTTCCCTGGAGTTTCTTCGCCACTCGCTGGGGTAAACGATATTGACTTCATTGTGGTTCGCGAGGGAACCGAGGGCCCTTATGTAGGAGCTGGTGGGGTCCTTGCCAGAGGCTCTGCACACGAGGTAGCAACGGAGGAGAGCCTAAATACCCGAGTAGGAGTAGAGCGCGTCATACGCAACGCCTTCGAGCGTGCGGTAGTTCGGCCCCGGAAGCATCTGACCTTGGTACACAAGAACAACGTCTTAATCCATTCCGGTGATCTTTGGACGCGAGTATTCAAACAGGTGGGAGCCGATTACCCATCCGTTTCAACAGATTACTTACACGTTGATGCAGCATCCATGTTCTTCGTAACTGATCCATCCCGTTTCGATGTAGTCGTAACAGATAACCTCTTTGGTGACATCCTTACCGATATTGCAGCCGCCATCTGCGGTGGAATCGGCCTTGCCGCTAGTGGCAACATCAACCCATTGGGCACCTATCCGAGCATGTTTGAGCCGGTTCACGGTTCAGCACCGGACATTGCTGGCAAAGCAATTGCCGATCCAACGGCGACGATCCTGTCGGTTGCGATGCTCTTAGATCACATCGGGCTAGCGGACGCCGCGCTTAAAGTTCAGGGTGCTGTTGCCAAAGATCTTGCTTCCCGAGGTGTGACACACCGCAGTACAAGCGAAATTGGTGACGCTATCTGCGCCACCATTGAAAAGTAAGGGGCTGGCTATGGCCATTTCAGTAAATCCCAGCAAGGTTCCACTTTCTGATACCGCTCGCGAGGCGATTCTGGCTGAACCTGGATTTGGCAAATACTTTACCGACAATATGGTCACTGCCAACTGGAGCTCGACCAGCGGTTGGAGTGAATTGAGCCTGACGGCCTACGGCCCGCTTTCGCTTGATCCGGCCACCATGGTTCTTCACTATGGGCAAGAGGTATTCGAGGGCCTTAAGGCGTACCGGCAGCCCGATGGCGGAGTTGCAATTTTTAGAGCAGAACAGAATGCAAGACGATTCGCAAGAAGTGCGAATCGACTGGCTCTGCCAGAACTGCCGGAAGAACTTTTTCTGGAAAGCGTGCGCGCTCTTGTGAGCGAGGATCAGAAATGGGTGCCGGTGCAGGCCGATGAATCCCTTTATTTGCGACCGATGATGATTGCCACCGAAGTTGGCCTTGGCGTTCGCCCGAGCAGCAAAGCGGAGTACATACTCATTGCCTCCCCGGCTGGCGCTTATTTCAAGGGTGGAGTTCGTCCGGTAACCGTTTGGATTTCGACGGAGTACGTTCGTGCGGCTCCTGGCGGAACCGGAGAAGCGAAGTGTGGCGGAAACTACGCCGCATCACTTATCGCCCAACAGGCCGCTGCTGCACAAGGGTGCGATCAGGTTGTCTGGCTGGATGCCGTTCACCGCGAATATGTCGAAGAGATGGGCGGAATGAATCTCTATTTCGTCATGGGCTCTGGAGCTAATGCTCGGGTTATGACGCCAAAACTTACCGGCACGCTCTTGGCCGGGATTACGCGCGACTCGATTCTCACTTTGGCAGCAGATCTTGGTTATGTAGTCGACGAAATCTCGATCACCGTCGATCAATGGCGCAAGGGCGTTGCAGATGGTGAAATTACCGAAGTATTTGCCTGTGGAACTGCAGCCGTCATCACGCCGGTTGGAACCGTTAAGGGCGCGACCGGGGAGTGGACTCACGGAAATGGTGAATGCGGCCCAATCGCACTTCAACTTCGTGAGACTCTGCTAGGAATTCAGGGTGGGCTAATTCCAGATGTGCATGGCTGGATGGAACGGGTTATCTAATGCTGTCGCCACTTCCCTCAGTTCCTGCTATGCCTCAGGGGGATGGATTTCACGTCTATGACACGACGATGCGAGATGGTGCTCAGCAGGAAGGGTTAAACCTTTCGGTAAATGACAAACTCACCATTGCGCGCCATCTTGATGATTTAGGTGTTGGTTTTATTGAAGGTGGTTGGCCAGGCGCGATTCCAAAAGATACTGAGTTCTTTGCCCGAGCTAAGAAAGAACTAGATCTGAAAAGTGCGGCGCTGACAGCTTTCGGTTCGACTCGCCGCCCAAGAGTTGCCGCCGCAGATGATCTTCAAGTTGCAGCGCTCCGCGAATCGGGAGCGTCAGTGGTGACCCTGGTGGCAAAGTCGTATGACCGACACGTGGATCTTGCGCTCAAAACATCGCTTGACGAGAACTTGGCCATGATTCGAGACACGGTGGCGCACCTTCGTGCAGAAGGCCAGCGTGTATTCCTTGATGCCGAGCATTTCTTTGACGGTTACCGCGCCAATCGCGGGTATGCCCTCGAAGTGGTTCGGGTTGCGGCGGAGGCTGGAGCAGACGTTGTCGCTCTCTGCGACACCAATGGTGGAATGCTTCCAGACGAACTGGCAGATGTTGTTCACGATGTGTTGGGTCAGAGCAGCGCTCGCCTCGGTATTCACTGTCATAACGATACGGGTTGCGCAATCGCAAATTCGCTAGCGGCAGTCAAAGCTGGAGTCACTCACGTCCAGGGCACGCTTAACGGATACGGTGAGCGCACTGGAAATGCAGACCTAATCGCGATCATCGCAAATTTGGAATTGAAGCGCAACCAGAAAGTCCTTCCGGAAGGTGCGTTGCGTGAGTCGTTCCGAATTGCGCATGCAGTGGCTGAAGTGACAAATGTGACTCCCAGTGCACGCCAGCCATATGTGGGTTTATCTGCATTCGCCCATAAGGCCGGACTTCATGCCAGCGCGATCAAGATTGACCCGGCGCTGTACCAGCACGAGGATCCGAGTGCGGTTGGCAACGATATGCGAATGCTAGTTTCTGAGATGGCAGGTCGTGCATCAGTCGAGCTCAAGAGTGCCGAACTTGGGATCGACCTCAGCGAAGATCGCGCCGCAGTAGGCCGGGTCGTAGACCGGGTTAAGGGATTGGAAGCACAGGGCTGGACCTTTGAAGCAGCCGATGCTTCATTCGAGTTGTTGCTGCGAGAAGAAATTGAAGGCGCTCGGCCAAGTTTTTTCACGATTGAATCCTGGCGAACTATTGTCGAGCAGTTGCCTAGCGGCGAAGTCCTGAGCCAAGCAACCATAAAGATTCGCGCAGGAGATGAGGAGATTCTTTCGACCGGTGAAGGAAATGGTCCGGTCAATGCCATAGATACGGCCTTGCGTCGTGGCCTTGAAAAGATTTACCCGGAGATCACGGCTTTTGCGCTAACCGACTACAAGGTACGAATCCTTGAAGGTCGCCACGGCACAGGTGCGATTACCCGCGTTCTAGTTGGAACTGATGACGGTGAAGGCGAATGGACGACGCTAGGGGTGCATGCCAACGTCATCGCCGCTTCGGCTATGGCTCTAGAGGATGCTATGACCTTTGGGTTGCTGCGCCGAGGGCGTCGCTAACTCCTCCCGTGAGCGGCGCCTTGCCTCCCGTGAGCGGCGCCTTGCCTCCCGTGAGCGGCGCCTTGCCTCCCGTGAGCGGCGCCTTGCCTCCCGTGAGCGGCGCCTTGCCTCCCGTGAGCGGCGCCTTGC
>Ga0307375_10001075_pt1 | contig 31050 bp, 20 predicted proteins | sample TR1MG_FD_202531 | JGI IMG/M metagenome (GOLD analysis project Ga0307375, IMG submission 202531) | Soil microbial communities from Risofladan, Vaasa, Finland - TR-1 | ecosystem: Environmental > Terrestrial > Soil > Coastal area > Acid sulfate soil | place: Finland: Risofladan, Vaasa | collected... | reverse complement strand
GAGATTATGGCGAACGTGAAAATGCCAAACATGACCAGTATCAACACCGATAGCACCGCCACCATGCAGCGCAAGCTGAACAACTACTACACGCGAGGTCGTCAATGATCGCATCGAGATACTTCATCAGCATTGCCACACTTGCTCTTGTGGCAACCACGGCAAGCGCAGCGGAAAGCTTTAGCGTGAAGGCGCTGCTCATGCAGGCATTGAATGCGCCAGACGGCAAAGCCAAAGGGGTTGTAGAGGGCAAAGAAGCCGATGCAATTCACGCTGCAACCGGTGCATCCGATCCGGTCAGAGCCGAGGTGTCAACGATCAAGAAATTCAACCAGGAAGGGTGCAGTCGCCTCGCAGTCAGGCTGGTGCAACCGAACACGCCAACGAAGGAGGGCGGTAAAACGGACTTTGCGCTGAATTACGAATTGAATTTATGCCGAAACGGCATGCCGCCGAGCGAGGGGATTGATTTGGGGAAGGCGGCAAAGGTTTTAGGAAATTGACAATGATAGCAAAGAAAGATATATTAAATATATCTTTTGCCGTTTTCGAGAACATCATGACTACTACAGCGAAACCAGATCAACTATTACTCCGTTTCCGGTCAACCGACACGCAGAACGGCATCAGCCGTTCAACCGTGGAAAAATTGGCCGAATATCTCGGTTTCACCGGGGAAACACAAGTGATTCACTATGCGTTGCGCAAGCTGGCTAAAGAAGTGCTGCCGGCCTATGAAGCCGACGACGGCGAACTGACGCCGGCACAGTTGGCAGCAATTCGCAAAGCGATACCCCAAGGCCGCGCAAAATCGGTCAAATCGAGCTTGTTCTGAGGCATGGTGAAACATTGGTGGCCGGCTCCGGAAGCAGGCGAAGTCGTATGGTGTCACTTCCCGGAAAACAAGGGAATTGAGCCGGGGCCGAAGCCTCGACCTGCTTTGATCGTCAAGGTATTTGACGACCGGGCACCCCATTTCATTGTATTGGTGGCCTATGGCACCAGTCAGAAAACTGACCAACTCCGCTCGGGAGAATTTCTTATTGCTGACCGCGAGACGGCAGCGTACCAGCTTGCAGGCTTAAGCTATTCAACAAAATTCAGTTTCCATAGCACAGTTGAACTGCCATACAGCAGCGAATGGTTCAAGGTGCCGCCCAGTGCACCAAACGGCCAAACACCAAAGCTCGGTGTGCTTCATCCAAGTTTGATGCAGCGTGTACGTGCCGCCTGGGAAGCGGCTCAAGCGAGTTGACATCCCCCCCTCAAAAAGGAAATGGATTCCTGCGGTATTCAGCTAAAACCTGGCTGACTCACTTCGGCATTGTCCTGCGCTCAAGCTGATTGCTGTCCTATAAGCAGCTGTTGGAATTTTCACTCGTGGAATTTACTCAGGGCACCCCGTAGTCGTTCGCGAAGTATGGCCAACGACACTGAGCCGTCGGTCGAAGATGTTGTGTTAAACGTTTGCTACTCGGCCTTATGTAGTGCTCCGCATAAGGCCGATCATCCCGCCTGCGGTGCGGTGATGGTTCGGAAAACATCGGTGAAGTGCGACGGAAAATCGCGCAGGACTGCTTCAACGTCATCTGGATATTTTCTCGCCAGCTTGCGGGCATCGTGGCTAGTCTTGGCTGTTTCCAAGATAATCTCATTGGGGAGCGCCTGTGCGATCACTCTTTCCGAAAATCCAGCCTCGAAATACGCAATGCATTCTTGGTTCGGAAGCCCGTATTTCAATCGCTTTTGCAGGAGTTCTGCGTAGCCTTTGAAAGCCTCCCCGGATTCTTCTGTTGCGTGTGCAATGAAAGACTCACTCACGGCTGCAATCAGCAAGGCAAATTCAAAACCAAAGGCCTGTTCACAGAGGTCTACGACCAAGTCAATGTCAAAGCTCCTCCTGTTTTTTCCATAAGGATAGAATGCTCCCATCGCGTGAAGCTCTTGCAATAGCGAGTCAAATGAACTGCCAGCCAGCCAGCTAATTGCCAAAGATTTCAGCGCATCTTTCGGAACGGTGTCTGCAAGACGCTTTTCGGCAGAGATATCCGCCAGAAGGGGCCATAGAATCTCAAATAGATCATTGGAAGAGACGGCTTCTTCAAGCATTTGTGCATTCTTTTTAACCCAGGCTTCAATCGCCAGCGCGTGATCAATGCCTAATAGGGTGCGTCCAAAACGGTGCTGATCGGTGGTTTCGGGGACAAGCTTTTCTATCCGCCGTGCCACAGACTCGAAAATGCCTGTTAGGAGCGTTTGCGGCTCCGGGGTGGCAAGTGAATACGCCAATGTTTCGCTTGCTAGTGCCCGTGAGTTGGAAATAAAGACATCGGACTCTACGTCGCTACGATAGGTCATCAAAAAACTCTCAACCGCCTCAACGATTTTCTTCTTGGCTTCAAGCTGTTCTCGAAGCGACGTGACTGAAAAGTGTTTATCTAAAAGAGCTTTCGACAGAGTCCCGACCGCCTCATAGAGACCTTCCCAGTTATCGACTATATTAGATGCAATCTCGGCGGGGCTTGGTGTACCTAGGGTGTATGAGCCCGTATCGTTCCTCATTGGATCAAACAAAGAAAGCAGTGTACTTCCTGTAGGTTCTGCGCTGTTTGGATTGATCAGATTCTCTGTTTTGTCCCAGCGGTTTGACTCTTCAACTCGCTCATCGTAGAGCCGGTGGTCTGTGAAGATAACTGTACCCTCGCCATACATCCCGGCGCGCCCGGCGCGCCCCATGAGGTTGTGAAAATCTCGTGGCTTGATCGACTCACGGCCTTGCATAGGACTTGTCACAAGTAAGTATCTGATTGGGAGGTTTACCCCTTGCGCAAGTGTAGAGGTGCAAACAATTAGGTGGATGAGCTGTTGCCGCATCGCATACTCAATCGCGAGACGAACACCATGAGGGGTATTGCCGTGATGGGCAAAAATTCCTAAAGCTGCTGCTTTGGTCAGGTAAGCATCAGCACCAAAGTTCTTTTCATAGAGGGAGACGAAGCGGCGAATTTCTTCAGCATCACTGTGTTCTGAAGGCGGGGCAAGAGATATTCCGCGCCGAAACGTTTCCTCAACTGCGTCCCGAACAATCTTGGAGGCAGATGCCTTTTTCCCAGCGTAGATCGCAACGCCTCCGTTCCCCAGAAGGCGCAAGCTAAGATAAAGAGCGATAGAACCGCTTTTTTCAGTTGGGAAAAATCGGAATTTCCTTTCTCCTGGAAGAAGCGGATGCTTTTCCGGAACGATTACCCGCGGTACAAAGAAATTTTGTTCACCATCAGAAGCGACATTGAATTGAAGCTGACCATCCTTGCCCTTCGGAAGGCTCGCAAAGGCAATGAGGCGGCGTGCCTGCAAGGACTTGTCTGATACCACTTTGGACTCATCCTTCAGGAGCCACTTGGCAATAGCTGCAGAGTTCTGTATGACAGCTGAAATAAGCACGCTTTGGGCACTCTCGGGCAGTAATCTTTTTATCGAGGTCAGCAGCAGTTCGTATGTCACTCCGCGTGTGCCTGTGTCAAACTGGTGCCCTTCATCATAAACAACGAGGCCAGCTTTTTGAACGATTTCGGGCTCCTGCCGTAACGTGTAAAGGAGCTTTTCCGGAGTAAGAACGATGACCTGTGGCTTAGACTCAATCGTTAAATTGAAGATGTCAATGGTTATGTCTGGCTGTAGAGCATCGCTGAGCTGGTTGACGTTATAGCCATCTTCTTTGAATGCTTTTTCCAAGTTGTTCGCAATTTCATGGCAAAGAGCGCGAAAAGGTGCAATAACTAGGGCCAGCTTTGTTCGCTTAGAAAGGAATGCTGACCGGATAACCAGCTCGGTCGCTCGGGATTTTCCGGTGCTTGTCGGCATCTGGACGATACCCGACTGCCCTTTGTAGAGACCTGCTTCTCCGAGCATGCGTTGAGATGGCCACATCTCTTTGATCGACATGGGGCGCGACAGATATGGCTTCCATTTATCGGCGGGGAGTTCGCTGTACTGCGGCAACAATGTCCAAGCTGAATTATTGATACGAGTCGCGCTCACAGCACCTAGTAAGTCCGCCATCAGAAGCTCGTGTGCCGATGCCGATGTGTAAGCCCATTTGCGCAAGGACTTAATTGCTTGGGTAGCCATATCGTCTGCGTTGCCACCATTGAAATGGTCTCCTAGCGCACCCAAGACGGCTGTTGCTTGGGGGTGATCAATGGTGTTATTTGTTTGATTCCAAGGCTTATCAATTGCTAACTTGACCGCCATCGCCAAGGGGTCGCTTTCCGGGATTGCAAGTTGGCTTAGCTTGGAAATTTGTACGGCGGCATTACCCGGTACATCGCCAAGATAAAAGCCTGCCGCTGCGAGCAAGCGAAGATTAAAAGATATGTCTTTGTTGAGAAGAGATTCGTCAAAAGCTTGAAGGACTTGAGCCGAGAAAACAACCTCGTCTCTGGGCGTTTGGGTACCTTCTTCAGAACCAATAGCTTTGGTCACCGCCTCGGACGCGAAGTCGCCTACGGTTCCGACAGCTAAGGGGAACTGCATTTCCAAGTCGAGACCTTCAGGAAGCTCAAGGTGGTCGTCCTCCGGGACGGCGTACTCATACATCTTACCCTTGGAAAGCGTGATGGCCGCCGCGTACCGAGCGCGTTTGTCAGGCTTCAATGGCGGCCCTTTCGTAGAAAGAGTGAACGAATTTCATCAGTGTCTTAGAATGAATAATAACGAGCATGAGGTTGCTCACGTTTTCATGCTCGGAGCAGTCTGTCGTCTTGGAAATATGGGCCGCATCAAAGACGCTTGAACTAAAGATAGCTGCAGCCCCGGACATTCGAATATATGGGACCGCCATGCCATCTTGAAACCTTTCTACCCGATCTGCGCCCTCGTCGTCTTGGCGTGCGATAAGGCGACGCTTCATCGCATTGAGCGATTCCGAAATCCGGTATACGTCCTTGGTGGAATCGGCAACGGCGTCCTGCAGCCTTGCCTTCGGTTTTTTACCACTGAGCTGCGCCTTTGACTCAAAGGAAATCAGCGTATCTTTTTTTGACGGTTTGGAGGGGTCGGTGCCGCCGAACTTAAACCCCAGCACATCGGTGCCCTTTGGCGACTCGTTACGCACCAGCTTGTCGTCATAGCGGGTGCGGGGTGTCCAGAATCCAAACTGGCTTTCGAGGAGATCGGCTATTAGTATCTCGGCGAAGTCGCCGGAGCGCGTAGCAGGCCCGAAGTCATCAGACTCGTCCGGGAATACCAGTTCCGTCAGGTACTCGGCGCGTGACTTCTTTGTCCCTCTTCTCAGTCGGTCGATCTGGCTATCAAGGCAGTAGTGCTCGCGGAAGTGCTTTGCCCACTCCGTAAGCGCTGGATCATCGTCATGGTCAATATCGAGTTCAAAAACTTTGACCGCAATGCCATCCGCCGTCGTGAGTTTGCTTTTCGTTAATTTCAGCCATGCTGTATGCGATTTTGTTGTAGCCATCCTTGCCAACTTCTCCCTGCCTTTGAGTACACGCTCCTGCAAGATTGTAATCGGTATTTTGACTGATCATTTTACATGTTGCTCATATCCGTGAAAAATATGCAAGCACTGATAGTGCTTCACGCCGCGAATAACTGCATTGGCTGAAACCAGACCTGTAAGGAGGACGCTAAGCGGACATCTCACCGCCGGAGATTTGATGATCATGTGGCTGTCAGCTATGGCCGATTATGCAAAGTCGTCGATTATGGATAGTGATAAGTTCAGTACTCGCAGAAAGCCTTGGTGGAAGCTGCTCTTCTGATGATGCCGTCGCTCAAGGCTTGACATAATTTCCAGGTTAATCCGAGCAACAAAATTACGTGCCGAGGCCAATCATGACTTTCTTTACGTTGTGCCGGTTCATGTGCGGGCCTCGCATTCGCTGGAATCGTCCTGTGACGGGCTGCGTCTTGTCGCTCCTACGGGCCCACCTCCGTCTACCTTGATTACCAGCGACACCGGTTATCGCTCGTTTATTATGAAAAGTCAGATACAAGCCCTTGCCGCTTTCCATTGGCCTTTGCAGCTCATTTCGCCACGCTGCTTTCCATAATCAACGACTTTGCATAATCGGCCATACTGGCCGGTCGTCCCAGGCTGGGCTGAGTTGACCGTGGATATCCGCTTTATGGCTGCCGTTAGCAAGGGGCTATAGTCGCTGCGCGCCAATAAGCGACAGTGGCCACCGGCAGCTTACCTGCATTCCAATTAAATTCCCTTACGTTTAGCACAGAGGGAGATGGTGCATCTCTGATACCACTGATTAGAGTCCACTAGAATTGATCATAAAGCTCATAAGGGCTATTATCTGCGCGAGTCTCCCCCGTGTTTGCCCAGTAAACAACAATGCCTTGGCAATGTTCTGATTTTTATTACACTGAACGTGAACTGGCGATACGATCAATCTTACATATGCCCCAATCGCGATACCGTCTTTCCTTTACCACTGGTGGCCTATTCTCACAGGAATCGGCTATGGTGGCTGAACTCTACCTGCGGGAACAGGACTGGGAACTGACTCGTGACAAAGTTCGGGCAGAGAACCTCTTGCAGGTCAGGACGGCTGCCGCCGCATTGCGGATTAGCAAAGAAGTGGTGGGGCGGCTTGAGCAACTTTCCACACCGGAACTTCAGTGCGTTGTTGATGGAACGATCCACGAGAGAAATTATTTGCTTTGGGCTGCTGCCTGCCGGCGTTATGAGTTTATTCGCGAATTTGCCGTTGAAGTGTTGCGCGAATATTTTGCTACTTTGCGGCAAGAGCTAAGCCTTCAAGATTACAACGCATTTTTTAACAACAAAGCCATGTGGCACGACGAATTGGACAATACGAAGCCATCAACGCAAAACAAACTGCGCCAAAATCTGTTCCGCATGATGCGTGATGCCGACCTGATTTCGCCGGAAAACCTGATTCAGCCTGCTATGTTCACGCCTCGAATCGCAGAACTCCTGTCCACTCGCGGGCGTGAAGCATTTTTGGTCTACCCGCTGGCAGACGCTGACATCAACAGGTGGATAAAATGAGCCGCAATATCGGCCACGAACCCATCGCCACTCGCTTTGAGCATCTCCTCAAGGCGATCGGTAGCCACCGTTTCCTGACAATGCAGGGCAATAATAACGAGGTGCCGTTCTTCATCTGCGACTACAACCCGGCGGAAGCAGTTGATATGATCAGGTTGCAGAAGCAGTTGGTCAATCGACTCGACCAAGCGGGTGTGCGAGTGCTTGAAGTCAACCTGTACGACCTGTCAATTGACATGATAAAAGCACGCGGTTTGTGGGATCGCGTCCTGGAGGTAGAACCCACTGTTACCAAGGATGAGTTCAAGGAAATGCTGCAAAACATTCTGGATCCCGAAGCGCATCTGGTGCCCGAAATTGGCAGGCGCATTGAGGCCGCTGAATATGACGTTTTGTTTTTGAGCGGAGTAGGTGAAGTTTTTCCATACATTCGGTCACACAACGTACTTAACAATCTTCAAAAAACAGCCAAGGAAAAGCCAACGGTGATGTTCTTCCCCGGTGGCTATACCCATACATTGGAGAGCGGAGCCGCACTCGTTTTGTTCAATCGCATGCAGGATGACAAGTATTACCGTGCCTACAATATTTACGACTATCACGTCTGAAGGGTAACAACGCATGGAACTCAAAGCCATTTTTCAAAGACCGGTAGATCGACCCATCGAGGGCGTCATCAAAGCTGATGATGAAGCCAGCCTGCGCAGCGAGTTGGAGGAATATGTCCTTACCCATGAGGTAACCAAGCGCCTCGAATCTTTTCTTGAAGCCTACAACAACTACCACGGCTCCAATGGAGTGTGGGTATCGGGTTTCTTCGGGTCAGGCAAATCACACTTGCTCAAGATGTTGGCGCTGGTCTTGGAAAACCGCCAGATCGAAGACACCAGAGCACTTGATCTCTTCCTGCCCAAGATCAAGGACGACAAGATATTCAGTGAGAACCTGAAAAAAGCGGTAGCGATTCCATCGAAAAGCATCCTGTTCAACATCGACCAGAAGGCTGACATCATCAGCAAGACGCAGGTCGATGCGTTGCTCGCCGTGTTTGTTAAAGTGTTCAACGAGATGTGCGGCTACTACGGCAAGCAGGGTTATATCGCGCAATTCGAGCGTGATCTGGATAGCCGCAACCAGTACCAGCCTTTTAAGGATGCCTTCCGGCAAGTTGCAGGGATCGAATGGGAGCTCGGTCGTGAACAGGCGCTGCTGGAGTCGGGCAACATCGCCACAGCCTACGCAAAAGCCACGGGTGGCGATTCCTCCGATGCCAAAGGCATCCTGGACAAATACCGTAGCCACCATAGCGTTTCCATAGAAGACTTCGCCAACCAGATCAAGGATTGGCTGGATCGTCAGGCACCCAACACGCGCCTCAACTTCTTCGTGGATGAGGTCGGCCAGTACGTTGCAGAAAATATCAAGCTCATGACCAACTTGCAGACCGTGGCCGAAAGCTTGGCCACCAAGTGCAATGGCCGGGCATGGGTTATCGTCACCGCCCAGGAAGACATGAAAGATGTCGTTGGCGAAATGAGCAAGCAGCAAAGCAACGACTTCTCAAAAATTCAAGCCCGTTTTGCCAACCGCATGAAGCTCACCAGCACCGATGTGGCAGAGGTCATTCAAAAACGTCTGCTCTCAAAAAATGAGGAGGGCATCAGGCAGCTCACAGCGGTCTATGAGCAGCAGTCCAACAATTTCAAAACCCTGTTCGATTTTGCCGACGGCGCGCAGACCTACCGCAATTTTCAGGATGCGGATCATTTTGTTTGCAGCTACCCATTCATCCCTTATCAGTTTTCCCTGTTTCAAGCCGCCATTCAGAGCATTTCGCAGCACAATGGCTTCGAGGGAAAACACAGCTCGGTTGGGGAACGCTCTATGCTCGCCGTATTTCGCGAGGTAGCGATGGCCATTGCCAGCCAGTCTATTGGCCAGCTTGCCACCTTCGACTTGATGTTCGAGGGCATCCGCACAGCACTCAAGACAGGCATCAAGAGCGCCATCCTGCAAGCCGAGCAGCATTTGGCTGACCCTTTTGCCGTGCGTCTGCTCAAGGCGCTTTTTCTCGTCAAATATGTCAAGGAATTCAAGCCTACCTTGCGCAATCTCAGCGTGCTGATGCTCGACCGCTTCGACCAGGATATCCCGGCGCTGCGCAAGAAAATCGAAGCCGCGCTCAACCTGCTCGAACAGCAGACCTACATCCAGCGCAATGGCGAGCTGTACGAATACCTGACCGACGAAGAAAAGGACATTGAGCAAGAGATCAAAAACACCGAGGTGGAATCTGCCGATGTGCTTGCCGAGCTAGAAAAATTGGTGTTTGACCACGTCATCAAACAGCGCAAAATCCGCTACGACAACGGCCAGGACTACGCTTATTCGCGCAAGATGGATGATCGCCTGCAAGGCCGGGAATACGAGCTGGCCATTCATGTCATTACACCGTTCAGCGAAAGCGCTGGCAACGACACGGTGCAGCGCATGCAAAGCATGGGGCGCGACGAGCTGCGCGTGGTATTGCCCGAAGATGAACGCCTGGTGCGCGACCTGCTGATGTACAAGCGCACCGAAAAATACATCCGCCAAAACGTCTCGGTTGCCCAGCAAGAAGTTGTCAAACGCATCCTCAATGACAAAGGTTTCCAAAACCGCGAGCGCCTGGTCGAAATCGAAAACCGTCTTCAACAGCTTTTGGGCCAAGCCAAGCTCATCATCAACAGCGGCGATGTTGAAGCGTCTGGCACGGACGGGCAGTCACGCATCCTGCGCGGATTCCACCAGCTCATCGAATACAGCTATCCCAACCTGCGCATGTTGCGCGGAGTGGCTTACAACGAAGGCGATGTCGGCAACTTCCTGCGCCATTCCAAAGAGGGGTTACTCGGCAACGATGCCGCCACCATCACCGAGGCCGAACAGGAATTGCTCGCCTTTATCCAGAGCAATGCGCGTGGCGGCGTGCGCACTACTTTGAAGAGCTTGCTCGAACGCTTCGAACGCAAGCCCTATGGCTGGTATTACGCGGCTATCCTGTGCAACGTTGCCCTGCTGTGCGCGCGCGGTAAGCTGGAAGTGCGCAGCGACAGCAACGTGCTGGAAGATGACGCGCTGGAACGCGCTTTGCGCAACACCCATGGCCATGCCAACGTCGTGCTTGAACCGCAAGTCGAATTCACCGCATCGCAAGTGCGCGGCCTCAAGGAGTTTCATGCCGAGTTTTTTGACGGCCCGGCCAAATCCAGCGAAGCCAAAGCGCTGGCGCGTGAAACAGCGGAAGCTTTCGCGGACTTGCGGCTTGAACTGGTGGAACTTCACGCTCAAGCTGCGCAGTTCCCGTTCCTCAATGCACTGGAACCGGTGCTCGCAACCCTCAAGGAAACCGCAGCCAAGAACGCCAACTGGTTCATCACCGAACTTTCCCGTCAACGAGATGCGCTGCTCGACATCAAGGAACATCTCATCGATCCGCTGCGCAAATTCATGAACGGGCCGCAGAAAGCCATCTTTGAGGAAGCAAGCCGCGTCGTGCAGGAACAGGAAGACAATTTTGCCTACGTGCAGGGTGACGAAGTGGCGCAGATCAAAGCCGCGCTCATTGATCCGAACGGCTACAAGGGCAACCGCCTGCAACAAATCAAAGGCCAGCTCGACGCCTTGCAACAGAAAATCGCCGACCAGCGCGAGTGCGAAGCTGGCACTGCCACCACCGCCATCAACGCTCTTGAATCCCGCCTGCGCAGCATGGCCGAATTTGCTGCCTTGCCGAGCGACAAACAGGCGCAGTTGGTGGAACCGTTTCAGAAAGCAACGCAAGGTATCGTCGGGCATAAGCGTATCGCGATGATCCGCGATCTACACCATCGTTTCGAGGAGCAGGACTATCCTCAGCTCCTGGCCCAGCTTGAGAACTGGACGCGACCAGCAGCACCGATCCAGCCAAATCAGCCTGCGTCATCTGGCTCTCCAAACCCGCCCATCACTACACCAACAGCCCAGCCACAAATCGTCACAGGTCGTTCGATCACGGTGACCTTCGACAAAGCCTGGCTGGCCGACGAGGCTGACCTGAACCGATACCTGGATGCCCTGCGCGAAGCTTGGCTCAAGGAAATCAAAGACGGCAAGCGCGTACAGATTTGAGGTGGCACCATGATTGCAAAACTGGGGTTGAAGAACTTCGCCAAGTTTGGCGAACTGAACATCAATTTTTCACCTAAGATCAATGTGATCATCGGTGAAAACGGAACCGGCAAGACGCAACTGCTCAAGGCTGCCTATGTGGCAAACACGGTACTGGCACACGGTCAGGAGCAAAGCGATCTGACGGACAAACTGTGTTCGATATTCCGCCCATCAGGCGATGCGCTTGGCAAACTTGTCAAAAACGGAACACCAAGCGGTCAGCACGCAAAGATTGATGCGGAGTTTGGCCTTGGGCAGCGACTGAGCGCTGAGTTCACTGCTTCGTCCAAAAAAGTCAGGCTCACGTACTTCAGCAATGAGTCAGGGCCGCTGGGGCTTCCTATTTTTTTACCGACCAAGGAGGTGCTGTCCATGTTCAAGGGCATCACCAGCGATAAGGCCGACAAGACAACCCTTCACAACCTGTTCGATGCTACCTATCTTGACTTGTGCGAAAAACTAGCCATCCATAGGCCGGACAAGCCCCAAGATGCCATTGAGCGGGATCCGCGTTTCGGGCAGGTCTATCAAACGCTGGTGAATACCATTGAAGGCCGGTTCCGGCTTACGTTTGGTTTTGCCACCTTTGCGCCGGGGAGGTATCAGGAGCAACACGCCAAAGGCCAACACCAACTCAATACCCGTATGGAAACGGTCTTTGTCCCCATCAAGGGCGAAAGTATCTCGGCCCAAATGGCAGCTGAGGGTGTGCGCAAGCTTGGCGTCCTCCAGTTGCTGCTGGAGAACCAGCAGCTTAATCCAGGTGTCTCTGGCACTTTGTTTTGGGATGAACCCGAAACAAATATGAACCCAAAGCTCATGCGCCTGCTTGTGGAAGTGCTGCTGGAGCTGGCACGAAACGGGCAGCAGATCGTTCTGGCTACGCATGACTACGTGCTGCTCAAATGGTTTGATTTACTGGCAGACAAGGGAAAAGGTGATCATGTTCAGTATCATGCACTCTACCGTGCTGAAGGCTTATCCGGCATCAAAATTGAATCTGTTGATGCCTATCATTTATTAGATAAGAACGCGATTTCTAATGTTTTTTCCGACTTGTATGATGCGGAAATTGATCGCTCACTTGGTGCGAAAAAATGAGCATATTGTCAGAGCGCGATCTTGAGTTTGATTTTGGTCATGTCGTAAACGCAATCAAGTTTGACGATGGCATCTCGCGCACTAGCTCTAGTATTCAACCTGTCGATTTTCTAGTGGAGCACGCTGACCGCTATACATTCATCGAAATAAAGGACCCTGATGAGCCTGATGCTGCAAATATTGAAGCCTTTCGGGAAAAACTGAAAACGGGAAAACTGGTGCGGAGTTTGGCTGGAAAATTTAGAGATAGCTGTTTTTTCAGAATGATCCAAGGAGTTGAAAAAAAACCAACCGAATATATTGTACTTTTGTCGATGGAAGCACTTAGCGATGCAGCTCTCTTGAGTAAAATGGATGAGCTTAAACGCTCCTTGCCCATTTCGCATGCCGATTGGAAAGAAGACTGTGTGACATCTTGTGTCGTAATGAATGTGCGCCAGTACAAGCGAAAGTTCGGTGATGGATCAATTAAACGTTTGAGCGGCAATACACCTGCACCTACTGTCTCTGCCGGAATATAAGAATAATGGAAACCACCAAACTCCGCCGCTTTGCCCAATACGCTCGCCGCACCTTGCTGGAACTGGTTGAGGCGCGCCTGCAACTGGTGTTGATGCCTAACAGCGCTGCCCGTCGCGAAAACCTGTCGGCGGTAAAGCAACTGGAACAAGAGATTCAGGATCACAGCCGCGAGCAAGTCATCGACCGGGTGGCCTACACCTGGTTCAACCGCTTCTGCGCCATGCGCTACATGGACGTGAACCGCGTCAATCGCATCAGCGTTGTCTCGCCGCTGGATGGGCAATTTCAGCCGGAGATTCTGGCCGAAGCCAAGATGGGGCATATTGACGAGGAGATGGTACCCGCTGCCGTCCAGGCCAAGGTGCGCGCGCTGCTCGATGGCACCGCGCCCAGCCCGGATCCGCAGCAGGAAGCCTATCGGCTACTGGTGGTTGCCGTCTGCAACTACTGGCAACCAGCCATGCCGTTTCTGTTCGAGCGCATCGCCGACTACACCGAGCTGCTGATGCCGGACGATCTGCTCTCAGGCAATTCCATCCTCGCCTACACCCGCGAGGCGATGACGCCGGATGCCTGCCAGGACGTGGAAGTCATCGGCTGGCTCTACCAGTTCTACATCTCCGAGAAAAAAGATGCGGTGTTCGAGGGGCTGAAGAAGAACAAGAAGATCACCCCGGAAAATATCCCCGCCGCCACCCAGTTGTTCACCCCGCACTGGATCGTGCGCTATTTAGTGGAAAACTCCCTCGGTCGCTTGTGGCTACTCAACCGCCCTAACTCGCGGCTGGCCGAGAAAATGGATTACTACATCGCGCCGCAGGAGGTCGAGACAGATTTTCTGCGCATCGTCAAACCTGAGGACATCAAGCTGTGCGATCCAGCTTGCGGCTCCGGCCACATGCTTACCTACGCCTTCGACCTGCTCTACGCTATCTACGAGGAAGAAGGCACTGACCCGTCCGAGATTCCTTCGATGATTCTCGCGCACAATTTATTCGGTATCGAGATAGACGAACGCGCCGCCGAACTGGCCGCCTTCGCGCTGACCATGAAAGCGCTGCAATACGACAAGCGTTTTTTCCGCCGCGCCGCACAATCCGTAGGTCGGGATTCATCCCGACAAATCCCCGCGTCGCCTAACCCCGCCGGGGTAAATCCCGACCTACGTGGAACGGTCGCACCCAATATCTGCGTCCTGCGCCCCGTGAAAATCGAGCCGCACGATCTGGACGCCTACGTGGCAGAAGTCGGGCGCGATCTGTTCACCGCCAATCTGCGCACCCTGCTGACCCAGTTCGAGGAGGCCGACAACTTTGGTTCGCTGATTCGCCCGGTGGCGATGGATTATGCTGAGCTGCGTCGTGTGCTGGCCGAGAAAGGCATCGGTAGTCAGTTGTTGCTGGAACATGTGCATAAGGATGTGTTGCGCGTGCTGGAGCAGGCGGAATATCTGAGCCAGCGCTATCAGGTAGTGGTGGCGAATCCCCCGTATATGGGCGGCAAGGGAATGAATGGGCGGCTGGGGGCGTGGATAAAGGACAACTACGCCGACGTTAAGTCTGATTTATTTTCTGCATTTATGGTGCGTAACACGGAACTAGCGTTACCTAAAGGTCAGCTTGGGTTTATGTCGCCATTTGTTTGGATGTTTCTATCGTCCTACGAAAAACTGCGCCACTTCTTAATAACTCAGAAAACTATTACGTCACTGGTTCAGCTTGAGTATTCAGGTTTTGATGGTGCTACTGTGCCGATTTGTACCTTCACAATTGAAAATTCCCACAAACCTCACTTTCACGGTGGGTACGTGCGCCTATCTGATTTTCGTGGTTCCGAAAATCAAGCACCACGAACGATTGAGGCGATTAAAAATACAGACTGTGGTTGGTTTTACCGTGCCGCTAGCGCCGACTTTCAGAAAATTCCAGGAAGCCCAATAGCATATTGGGTGAGTGCATCGCTTCGAGAGGCATTCCAGGAATTTCAAAGGTTTTCGGAATATTCAGATACTAGAATTGGCCTTATTACCGGAGATAATGACCACTACATTAGGCAGTGGTATGAGATTTCGATTAGCAGGGCTGGATTTGGATTCACTCGAAACGAAGCAAAACAATCTGGAAAGAAATGGTTCCCACAATCAAAGGGGGGAGATTTTCGTCGCTGGTACGGAAATCATCAAACATTATTGAATTGGGAAAATGACGGTAATGAATTGCAGACCAAGATGCACGATTCTGGGGAGCGGATCCTTGCTCATAACTTTAATCTGGACAAGATTTTTCTTTCTGGCATCTCATGGACAAAAATCTCATCAGGTACATTTGGCGCGCGATTGCAGCCCAACGGTTTTCTTTTTAATGACGCATCGGCCAATGCTTTTCCTCTAAAGCCTGAATATCAATTTCCGTTATTGGCCTTTTTGTGTTCTAAATTGCCAATAGAGATTTTGAAGGCATTAAATCCAACACTGAACTTTCTTCCGGGCAATGTGGCATCACTCCCTATAGCACCCGATGTCATACTGAATGAAATCTTGAGTAGTAACTCAAAAGCGTTGGTGGGTTACAGTAAGGACGATTGGGACTCCTACGAGATGTCTTGGGATTTCACTCGTTTCCCGCTCCTGCAATCTGATTATTGCCAGCCAAAGTTACGGGCTACTTACGCCCAGCTTTGCACCAGTTGGCTTAGCTGGATTCAGGAAACGCAGCGCCTCGAAGAAGAAAATAACCGCATCTTCATCGAAGCCTACGGCCTGCAAGACGAGCTGACGCCGGATGTGCCGCTGAATGAAATCACCCTGACCTGCAACCCGCACTATCGTTACGGTGGCAATAAAACCGAACAGGAGCTGGAAGACCTGCTGCGCGCCGACACGATGCACGAGTTCATCTCCTACGCCGTCGGCTGCATGTTTGGCCGCTACAGCCTCGACCAGCCGGGCCTGATTCTCGCCAACCAGGGCGAAACGCTGGAAGACTACCTGTGCCAGGTGCCGCAACCGCGTTTCACGCCCGATGCCGACAACGTGATTCCGCTGCTCGATGGCGACTGGTTCCCCGATGACATCACCGGCCGCTTCCGCGAATTCCTACGCGCAACCTTCGGTGATGAGCATTACGACGAAAACCTGCGCTTCATCGAAGCCGCGCTGGGCAAGAAAGGCAAGCCGCTGCCGATTCGCGACTTCTTCCTCAAGGATTTCTACAACGACCACGTCAAGCGCTACAAGAAGCGCCCGATCTACTGGCTGTTCAGCAGCCCGAAAGGCAGCTTCAATGCGCTGATCTACCTGCACCGCTACCGCCCGGATACGGTCAGCGTCGTCCTGCAATACCTGCGCGACTTCCGCAGCAAGCTGGTGAGCGAGCGCGATCATCAGGAACAGATGAGCATCAGCGACTCGGCCAGCCAGGGCGAAAAAACCAAAGCGCTGAAGAAAATCGAAGAGCTGAAAAAGACTTTAGTCGAGTTGGATGACTACGAGCGCGAGACGCTCTACCCATTGGCCACGCAACAGGTGGCGCTCGATCTGGACGACGGCGTGAAAGTGAACTACCTCAAACTCGGCGCTGCGCTGAAGAAGATTCCGGGGCTGGATGCGAAGGATGAGGAATAAACATGATACAGATAATGACTACCTCTTCAAGGCGTATACAACCCAATGAGTGACCGGATCGCCCTTGCACTACAGCGGCTGTTTGAGAAACACCGCATTGTCTTTTGGTATGACACCAAGCATGAGCTGCGCGCCGACTATACCGCGCTGAATTTACCCGGCATCGAAAGGATTGAACTGGTCAATAACGAGTTCGGCGTTAAGCACCGCATTTTGCGCGAACGGCCGGAACAAAAATATTTGCTCTACCGTGATGGCCCGCAGCCGCCCGATTTAGAGAACTGGCTGCTGGACGTGCAACTGGCACATGGCGAATTTTGCACCGATCAAGTGGCTCTGTGGCTGGCCGAGCTGGATTTGGGTCCGGCTTTCGCCGATGTGGTGCAGGCTCACGCCGAGTTCTTTGGGGCAGGCAAGCGCAAAGAGGCGTTGAAGCGCCTGCTCAAGAGCGATGATTCCGCCACGACAATTCGTTTGAAACTATTGGCTGTGTGTGCCGGGGCTGAGCCACGGCTGGATGTAATTCTGGAGGCGTTGCTCGCCGAGCTGGCTGATGGGGCTGATGAGCGGATTCGGATGATTACCCGCTGCGGGTTGGCTGGCTTCCTGTGGCAGCAGGCACTACGCAGCTATGGCTATGAGTCCGCTACGCCGGGGCTGCGTGACTTTGTCATCGAACTGTTCAAGTCCTGTTATGCGATGGGGATCAACGGCACGCCCAAGCTCTCTGCCGAGGCGCTGGTCTTTCTCAAACGCTGGAAGGATAGTCGGCAGTATGCGGCGAGCTTCGAGGCGTTGTCCGAACAGTGTGCCGATGCGCTGGGCATCGAGCAGGATTTAGACCGGCGCGATTTCCGTGAGCTGCTGGAGTTGGATTATTTCGAGTTGATTGACCGCAAGACAATCACCGACCTGGTGCAGGGCGTGGCGGGACGCACCGTGGGGGCGGGGGATGTAGCCGTGTGGGTTCGTCAGCGTCGCCAAGGGCACTGGTATGCGCAATATGCCGATCTATATAGTGCGGTGGAGTTCGCTGCTGCTTTTATCTATACGCTGGAGGGTACGCGGCTGGAAATGACCTCGCTGGCAGACGGGGTGCAAAACTATGCGCGCAGCTGGTTTAAGCTTGATCAGTTGTACCGGAAATTTATCTTCCATACCCGCGAATCCGGGCAGGCATCTTTGCTTGCCGCACTGAATACGCAGATGGAAAACCTGTACAGCAACAGCTTCCTGCTCAAGCTCAACAATAACTGGCAGGTATTTGTCGATGCGGCGGCGCAGTGGGATGCCGCGCCAGTAATATTGCAACGGCAGTTTTTTAACTATTGGGTAAAGCCTTTCGTCGAGCGCAAGGGTAAGGTGTGCGTGATTATTTCCGATGCCTTCCGCTATGAGATCGGCGAGGAGTTACAAAGCCTGATGCGCCAGGAGGATCGCTTCGATGCCGAGCTTGATCCTGCGCTCGCCATGTTGCCGAGCTATACACAGTTGGGTATGGCCGCACTGCTGCCGAACAAAGCGCTGGCGCTGTTGAACGACGAGACAGGTCAGGCTCTGGTAGATGGTCAGAGTGCAATGGGTACAGCCAATCGGGGGAAGATTCTGGCGTCGGCCGTGCCAGCCGCCACTGCGATTCAGGCGGAAGACCTGATGCAGATGAGCCGAGATGAGTCACGCGCTCTGGTGCGTGACAATGAGGTGATCTACGTTTATCACAACCTGATCGACAAAACTGGCGACACGCGCGATACCGAGGAGCGCGTATTTGCGGCTGCCGAAGAAACGCTGCAAGAGCTGATTCGCATCATCAAGAAGCTGGCCAATGCCAACGCCAGCAATATGCTGGTGACTGCGGATCACGGCTTCATCTATCAGAACCGTGTGCTGGAAGAGAGTGATTTTCTCGCTTGCGAACCGGAGGGGGATATTCAATACCGCAACCGTCGCTTCGTGCTGGGGACGGGTCTGCGTGATAACGTCAGCTTCAAGACCTTCATGCCTGCGCAGCTGGGGCTTGAGGGGACAATGGAAGTGCAGATCCCGAAGTCCATTAATCGCCTGCGCCAGAAAGGCTCCGGCAGCCGCTTTGTACATGGCGGCGCGACTTTACAAGAGGTTGTTATCCCGGTGCTGCGCATCAACAAGAAGCGGCAGAGCGATGTGACGCGGGTGGAAGTGGAGATCATCAGTGGCGCGGGGAAGACCATTACTTCAGGGCAGGTGGCGGTGGTGTTGTATCAGGTGCAGGCGGTGACCGATAAATTACAGAGCCGCAAGTTGCGCGGTGGAATTTACGCGCAGGACGGCGAGCTGATTTCGGATAGCCATGAGCTGACATTTGACCTGAATTCCGATAATCCGCGCGAGAGGGAAGTTCCGGTGCGCTTCGTTTTGAGCCGCAAGGCAGATGAGGCTAATGGCCAGCAGGTGGTTCTGCATCTTGAGGAGCTCGTGGAGGGAACTTCGCATTACCGCGAATACAAGTCGCTGAGTTACACGATTCGCCGGTCGTTCACCAGCGACTTCGATTTCTGAGGGGTGGAAATGGATATAGATACCAGCATGAGTAACGAGCTTGATAACAAGATCAATCAGCACTTTGCCGGGCTGGTTGTGCGCAAGGATCTGGTCAAGACCGTCAAGGGCAACGCCATTGTGCCGACGTATGTACTTGAGTATCTGCTCGGACAGTATTGCGCAACCAATGACGAGGCCACCATTCAGACCGGTATCGAGACGGTAAAGGAAATCCTCCGCATGCATTATGTGCATCGCAATGAGGCTGGGTTGATCCGTTCGACCGTCAAGGAGAAGGGGCGGCACAAGGTTATCGACCGCATCAGCGTGTCGCTCAATGACAAGGCCGATGTGTACGAGGCTGAATTTGCCAATCTGGGCATCAAGAAGGTGCTGATTGACTCGGCGACGATCAAGGCGCACCCAAAATTGCTGGTTGGAGGTGTCTGGTGCATTGCCGACATCGAATACGAATTTTCGGAAGACAAGAGCGCTTCGCCTTGGATCATGGCGTCTCTCAAGCCGATCCAGCTGTCACAGTTCGATTTCGATGGCTATGTAAAAGCGCGGCGGGAGTTCACCACCGATGAGTGGATAGATTTGCTGATCCAGAGTATCGGTTTTAACCCGCAGATGTTTGGCCGTCGCAACAAGCTCTGTCAGCTGCTGCGGCTGATTCCGTTCTGTGAGCGCAACTACAACTTGATTGAATTGGGGCCGAAAGGCACCGGCAAGTCTCACATCTATTCTGAATTTTCTCCACACGGAATTTTAATTTCCGGCGGCGAGGTGACAGTTCCAAAGCTGTTCGTGAACAATTCGTCCGGCAAGCTCGGTCTGGTGGGTTACTGGGATGTGGTGGCATTCGACGAGTTCGCTGGGAAGGAGAAGCGTGTAGATATGGCGCTGGTGGACATCATGAAGAACTACATGGCCAACAAGTCGTTTTCACGCGGGGTGGAAACGCTGGGGGCGGAAGCATCTATGGCTTTTGTCGGCAACACCCAGCATACCGTGCCCTACATGCTCAAGCATTCGGACCTATTCGATCCTCTGCCGGAAAAATTTCATGACTCCGCTTTCCTGGATCGCATCCACTACTACATTCCCGGCTGGGAAGTGGACATCATCCGGGGCGAGATGTTTTCCAGCGGTTATGGCTTCGTGGTGGATTATCTTGCGGAAATACTGCGCTCGCTACGCAACCACGATTTCTCCGACCGGTATCAGGCGTTATTTACCTTATCCTCTGACATTTCAACACGCGACCGCGATGGGATTCACAAGACTTTTTCCGGCTTGATGAAGATTCTTTTCCCCCACGGCGAGGCAACACCAGAGGAAGTCGAGGACGTGCTGAAGTTTTCCATTGAGGGACGCAAGCGTGTAAAGGATCAACTGCTGCGCATCGACACAACTTACGCCAAGGTACGATTCGCTTATGAGGATAAATCCGGCAAGCAGCATGTGGTAACAACGCTGGAAGAAGACGAATATTCCGGTTCGTACCATAAAGTAGTAGCAGCCGAACCGATGCCGGAGCAAGCCAGTGTTGCTGTGCCGATAGATGCTGCATCACGTAACGAGGCAGCTAAGATAGCAGCTTCACCGGCAGTACCGGCAGTACCGGTTCAAACAGAATCACTACTTCGAGAGCAGCATCTAGTTTGGCAGGAGAATCAGCGCGGACTGACTTTCGACAAACTGTTTGGCCCCTATCTGAAAGACGCACGGCAGATCACGATTACCGATCCATATGTCCGTCTTTTCTATCAGGTACGCAATCTCATGGAGCTGATGGAAACGTTGGCGAAGCTGAAACCGGCAGAAGACGAGGTGGCGGTTCATCTCGTGACCATCGAAGACGATTTCAAGGCGGACCAGCAGAAAGAAAATTTTCAGCGTATCGCCGATGCTTGCTCAGCAGTCGGCATCCTCTTCACTTGGGAGTTCGATGCCGGTGGCACTATCCACGCTCGGCACATCGTTACTGATAACGGCTGGAAGATATTGCTGGATCGCGGCCTAGATGTATTTCAGCGCTTCGAGATGAACGACGCCTTCGATTTTGCCAACCGGCTCCAGCAGCAACGGCCATGTAAAGCATTTGAGGCGACGTTTATCAGGAATAGGTAGGTGATAGCTTGATGATATGATGGCAGCTGTCAGAAGTACAACGGATAGTAGATTCAGCAATAACGAATGCCCGTATTCGACAAGATAACTTTCCTTCGTGAGTGTCCGCATGCTAAACAGGTCAGACCGTATTCTGTTCCCTAAGTAATCAACAAAATAATAATGAATACTCAGGAAAAATTTATCGCTCGGCTCATGTTTAGAAATAAAGTTCTCGCAGCCGATGGGCAACAGTTCGAGAACTTGTTCGTCTCCATAATGGGGTATGCGCGGCAGGATTTTCGAGCTATCAAACCTCAAGGAAAAATCGGTGATCGGAAGAATGATGGATGCGAGCCAACAGTCGGACGCTACTATCAGGTATACGCCCCAGAGGATGCTACTACTAAGGAATCCAATAGTGTAAAGAAACTTGAGGCCGACTTCGCCGGCCTTAAGAAATACTGGACAGATTTATACTCTGCCGGAATTCAAGAGTTCTTCTTTGTGTTGAATGATCGATACAAGGGGGCATATCCTACGACGCATAAAGCGCTCAGCGATCTTAAAAAAAATCATAGCCTTCAGAAAGCTGATGTTTTTGCATGCAAAGATCTTGAGCGCGTAACATTTGATGAGCTTGGTGATGATCAGGTTCAAGTGGTGGTGGGATTTATTCCGGATTTTTCCATGGTCGTTAAAGTTGACTACCAGATACTAACTGAGGTGGTAGCTCACATTTTGGAAAATATTCCAGATAAGGCAGTACCCGGTAAGCTTATATCCCCGGAATTTGAAACCAAGTTGACGTTCAACGAATTGTCTGCTGCTGCTCCATATTTGAAGGCGGGCTCATACCAGTCGAGTTCTGTGGAATTGTTTTTTGATCGCAACGTGGATTTTGCTCGGCAAGCGGTAAGGCAGTCACTGAACGACATGTACATTGCGGCAGCGCAAGAAGGCTTTATTGCCGATCCCATGATCGGATTGACTGCACAAGACCAGATGTACTTTTATATCCTGTCGAGTGCTACGCCCTTGGTCGGCAGAGATAAGCTCGCTGCTACACAGCGTGCCGTTCAAGTACTGCTCGCATATTTTTTCGAAAGCTGTGACATATTTGAGGAACCAAAGTAGATATGCTTCTACCCGATAAACATATCAAGATGAGCGAATCGCTCCTTGGTTTGGGATCGTTCTTGTTGAGTACGCTTAGTAAACCCATGACTGTTGATACCATGTGGTTCGAGTATAGCAAGGCTCGCGAGGACGGAAGATATCCTGCCCATCATACATTTGAGAATGTCGTACTCGCACTCGATGTTCTCTTTGCTCTTGATGCTATTTCAATACAAAAAAATGGGTTGATTGAAAAATGCGTTTAGTTCGAATATCAGCAAATATGTCATCGTTCAAAACTGTCGAGTTCAATCCGGATGGATTGACACTGATTGTCGGCGTCAAGACGCACGCTAAAGAAAATAAAGCTGCGAAAGGCGACAAGACATATAACGGCGTAGGAAAGTCTCTGCTTATCGAATTGGTACATTTTTGTTTAGCTAGCAAGACGAAGGAATCTTTCAAGAAGGCGCTTCCTGGGTGGGAGTTCACATTGACGTTTGAGCTAGATGGCGTTAAACACACTGTCACAAGGAACACCGTTAGCCAAAACAAAGTTTTTTTGGATCACAATGAGATTTCCTTGCCTAAGTACAAGAGCTTCTTAGAGGAGAGCGTATTCAATATCCCGTCTGACGCTTCCGGTTTAAGTTTCCGTCCGTTAATTTCAAAATTTATTCGCTCCGGCTCTCAAAGCTATAACAAACCTGACGAGACGGTCTCTGACTACACTCCCTATGACGCCTTGGTTAGGAATTGTTTCCTGCTGGGATTAGATACGGATTTGATTGTTGAGAAAAGTTTGCTTAGGAAAGAGCATGTCGAAACAGAGCTACTTGTGAAGAGCTTTGAGAACGATACGGTAATTCGAAATTTCTTCAAGGGTAATCTAGATGTTGACATCACTCTGACATATTCACATGAGGAAATTCGTAGGCTCGAAGATGAGCTCAAGCGGTTTGAGGTTGCTGCAAATTACTATGAAATCCAACAAGAAGCAGACACGCTTGCTGATCGATTGTTTGATTTGAAAAATAAAATCGTCTTAATTCGCAACGCTATTGGAAGCATTGATGCGAGCATGAAGCAGAAGCCTGATATATCCAGGAAAAAGGTGCTTGCGCTTTATGACGAGGTCAAGAACGCATTTCGTCCTGAGACGATCAAGCATCTCCAAGAAGTAGAGCAGTTTCATGAGTCTTTATTGGCGAACAGGATCACTCGCCTTTCACGAGACAAGCTTAAGTTCATTAAGGAACTTAGCGCAGTTGAGGAAAATATGGCTGCGGAACAGGTAACACTAGACCAGAAGCTTGCGCTATTAGGGAACAGTCGCGCACTTGATCAGTTTGTTGCGATTACGAATCAGGTAAGTGCGCTTAAGGCTGAATCGCAAAAGCTGCGGGATTTCAAAGAACTGAAGCAGAAATACAGCGACACGCTGGCAAAAATCAGCAGTAAGCTAAGCGCTGCGATCATTAAGACCAACGCATATCTTTCGGAATGCGAGGAAGACGTTGAGTTCAAGCTGGCTCCTTTTCGCACGCTGGCGAGGCGCTTCTATCCAAAAGCTCCCGCAGGTATCAGCTTAAAGAACAATGAGGGAGAAAATCAGATCCGTTTTGACTTGGACGTCCGTATTCTAAACGATGCGTCTGATGGTATTAACGAAGTTCGCCTGTTCTGTTTCGACATGACATTATTGCTAGCCAAGTCACACAAGATCCACTTCCTTTTCCATGATAGTCGGCTGTTCAGTGACATTGATCCTCGCCAGCGTGCGGTGCTTTTTAAGACTGCTCATGAGCTAACGAAAGGTGCAGGCTTGCAATACATTGCGACAATGAATGAGGATCAGATCGAGAGCATGAGTGACCAATTCACCCCGGAAGAGCTCGAATCGGTCATTAATAACAATATCAAGGTACGGCTGAAAGATGATTCGGCAGAGAGCAAGCTTTTGGGTATTCAAGTCGATCTGCAATATTGAGACTCTGATCTTGTCCCTGTAGGTTGTCTAAGTTTTCTTGCCAGATGCTATCTGCACATTGACATGTGTGATAACCGCACGCGCTTGGTAACGGGATAGCTGGGAAAGCACACTATAAAGTGGCTGCCACCAAGCCATCGTCCTTCGTGTCTGGTACCAAAAGGCCAGCATTATTGTCCGGAGTGGATGCGATAGCTACCGCGCTGTCAGGTGCCTGGGTTTTCGACTTGCGAGTCTTTTTCTTGGGCGCTTCTACTGCCACTTCTGCGGGGCTTTCTGTTGCCGCCAGTTCGGATTCTGCCTGAGCATCATGCTTGATTCTCTGCGCGGCACTGAACGCGCGCGCCAGGATCGCAGTAATTTCTGCCGAAACCCCCAGCGTCTTCCTGCGCCATTGCCGTTCCAATGCGCCTTTCGCATCGTCGGCGATGAATCCGGCAAGCCAGGTTGAATGCACCAGCTCCATCAGCCTGTCGAGCTCACGGATCATTTGCAGATACTGGCCGGATTTGTTGCAGGTGATTTTGGCCTGGTAAGCGGTGACATTCGTGTAATTCACCCTGCCAATCTCGATGCCGTTGTCCTCGGCGATTTTCTTGAGCCGTGCGCTTTCGTTGCGCAGATTCACAAACGCATTGTTGATCAGGTGATCGACCGCGCCATTAACGGTCATTACTTCGTTATCGCTTTTGAGGACTGCCGGCAGAACAACGCTCAGGCTGCGCAGGGCAGAATCGCATTTCTCGTAGCCGTTTTCAAAAACAGCCTGGGCGGGTGATGAATGTATCTTCACCTCCTGTGTCAGGAATGGATTGCTGAACTCATCAGACTTTCTTTTTGTTGCGCCTTTCACTGCTTTGACGTTTTCCACAAAACTCTCCTCCGGGGTTATTGAACAAAAAAACCGCACAAATACAAAGCTTGATAGTGAAACAGAGCTTCAGAAAAGTCTGATGGAAAGTGTGCAATTTTGCAGATTATCTGCATTGAAATAAGAATAAAACCGGTGTAGTGTCCGCCGCATCTTGCTTCATGTGCTTAATGCCTTGAGCTGATATTGGCGGCTGACCAATCAAAACAAACAGAAGACGAGCAATCGTCATAACCACCCAGCGGGGATATCGTTCCCCGCAAGGGTCATGGTGTCTCCGTTTTTTTTATAAAAAGGAGAACACCATGGAACTTGTCATTATCGCTTGCTGCATCAGTGGCTACACCCTCAGTCGTCCAATTGTCTGGATGCTGGGGCTGAACTAAAACACCCACGCGGGGACACTTCCCCGCATAGGGTTTGTGTCCCTCTTTTTTTTCAAAAAGGAGACACAAAATGAAGCGCATCGTCAGAGGCTTGCCTATACAGGTTTATCACTCCGGTGAGGCAATATCACACAGCGGGATTGTTCAGCTGCTCAAGTCACCCGAACATTACCTGCAATACAAAACAGGGTCAGTCGCACCAACGCCAGCAATGGAATTCGGTTCGGCATTTCACGGCTTTATTCTTGAACCCGAGGTCTTTTCAAAAGATTATGTGCTCGCGCCGAAGTTCGACCGACGCACCAAGGAAGGCAAGGAAACAGCCTCAAAGTGGGACGCTGAAAATGCGGGCAAGACACCATTGACCGCAGAGCAGATGGACACGCTTGCCGCAATGAGAGTAAGCGTTTTCAGTCATGCTGGCGCAGCCAGAATGCTTGACGATGGCGAAGCTGAGACATCCCTGTTCTGGACTGATGACTACACGGGATTGCCGTGCAGGATACGTCCAGACTGGATGAGCGAGTACGGTATGGCAGACCTCAAAAGCTGCTGCGGTGCGAGCAAAGACAGCTTCTCGAAAGCGATAGCCAATCTTGGCTATGACGTGCAGGCAGCTTTTTACACTGATGGCATGAAGGCGGTTACTGGAAAATCAGTCAACTTTTACTTTATAGCAGTGGAAAAAACCGCACCATTCTCGACGGCTTGCTACATCGCCAGTCAGCAAATGATCGAAGTAGGGCGTGCCAAGTATCGCGGCGCGCTTGAGTTGCTGAAATGGTGTCAGGAAAACAAACAGTTTCCCGGCTATCAACCGAGCGGCGAGATCGAGACGATTGATCTTCCGCGCTGGGCAGCAAACTTCGATATCGAAGAGTAGTACCAACCCTATCGGGGGCACTTCCCCGACAAGGGTTTGTGTCCCCTTTTTTCATTTCAAAAAGGAGACACAAAATGGGCATTTTTATCTTGTTGATGATGGCGTGGGCGGCTTATTCGGCCATTCGAGCTGTGGTGGCGTTTATCAAGCCACGCATGAAGGCAAGGCATACAACCAGGACTCTGGCGGCATCAATGCCGAACGAGCCAAGCTGGGCAGGTCTTGAAACGCCCACTTTCATTCGGCGCGGCATACCTTTTCCTGTTCCGACTGAAAAGAAAAAGAAGCGCATCCGCAGAACCAAAGCTGTGGGCACGCCTGCTTGTGCCAGTTAGAAATTCAACCCGCGCGGGGACATCGTTCCCGCAAGGGGCAGGGTGTCTCTGCTGATCTGAGTACGGAGGCATCATGCAACGAAAAATCAAACCCAAAGCACTCAAGATTGCCCTGGATGCTTTTCGCGCCGACCCGTCACTGGGGACGCGTCAGGCCAAATCACTTTTTTCGGAAATCATCGCCCATTTGCAGGCGGGCATGTCCGATGAAGCGGTTTTGCAGGAAGTTCTCAAACAGAATCGCCCGACACCATCGCCAACCGGCAAGATGTCGCTGTTCTGATCTAAACCAACCCACGCGGGGCATCGTTCTCCGCAAGGGGCAGGGTGTCTCCGTGGCCATTAACGACAAGGAGATACCATGAAAAAAGTTTTTCATTTCTACGCCGACCCCGGTCACGGCTGGCTCGCCGTCAAGAAGCACCACCTGCATAGTTTTGGCATCGCCTCTCGGATCACGCCATACAGCTACCAGCGTGGCGATACGGCATATCTGGAAGAGGATTGCGACCTGTCGGTTTTCCTGGCTGCACTCAAGGAAGCCGGTATCGAAGCAGACATCAGGACGCATCACACTGATCGTCGATCCAGGATTCGCGGATATGAATCTTATCGCTGCGAAGATTCCGGTCTGTGCAAGATCGAAAAAGTATCAGAAGGTCGTTGGCTTGTACGAAACGCTGAAGATGAGCGTATCGGCGAGGTATTCGGCATTAAAGGAAGGTTTCAAGCACAAACCATGAGAGGCGTTTTCGTCGCGAATGGCAGAACGTTGTACATGGCGGCGAACCTTCTGTCTTCGGCTCACTACCATGTGGTCGCCACCGTTCGTGATCCCCGCACCAATGAGGGCATGAAGGGTGCGCCGACCATGGGGTATTGCACGGAGTCGCGCGACATTGCCTTGCATCAGGCAAGGCAATGGGCGAGCGATGGCTATTGGTCATCGGTTTACGACAAGGTGTCAGGTGAAGCTATTTACGATTTCTCTCCGAAAGGAGGCGTGTGCGGGTTGCACGCCCAGCAAGTCGTAGCCAGTCACTAAGCAACAATCAACTTGCATCACGAGACGCTGTGATGTGTTTTTAACTGCCCCTGCGGGATATTTCTTCCCGCCAGGGGGAGAGGTGTCTCCGGGGGTTTTTTATTCCCGGAGGCAATAATGAAATTGAAAAAAATCGCTGCGGCAGTCATGTGGTTGCCCGGTTTTGAGCCAGAAGACAACGCCCCTATTGTTTTGCAAGGGCCGGTTGTCACGCAACGCGAAGCAGAGATCATCCCGTTTCCCAAAGCACTGGCTGCAGAAGTCGCAAAAATCAAAGCAGTATGGCCGCGTCTCGATGCGGTTACGTTTTCCGGCTTGTCCGGCAGCGTCACCAAATTCGAGGCCAACATTGCCGCAATCGAATGCCTGCGCAAGCTGGAGTCCGAGAAGAGGCAAGCGACCACGGAAGACCGGGAAGTGCTCAACCGATACACCGGTTGGGGCGGCATTCCGCAAGCGTTCAACGATGACCAGAAGGAACAGGCGTGGGTTGCCCGCGCCGAACGCCTCAAGGCATTGCTGAACGAAGACGAGTATCAGTCTGCCGAAGCCAGCACACCCAACGCTCACTACACCGCACTGGAAGTTATCGAGGCGACGTGGCGCATGGTGGAACGGCTGGGTTTCAAGGGTGGCCGCATCATTGAGCCATCTGCCGGTGCAGGGTACTTTCTCGGCGCTATGCCGCAGGAGATTGCCCGGCAAAGCACCGTCACGGCAATTGAACTCGATCAACTATCGGCGCGCATCCTGAAGGCTCTTTACGGGGATTTCGGGGTAAACGTCATACAGAGCGGGTTTGAGGCGGCAAAGCTGCCGGATGAGTTTTACGATCTGGCTATCTCGAATGTTCCGTTCGGGAATTACCAGGTGCCGGAACTGCGCAACGTTCCCTACGCCAACTTCCTGATCCACGATTACTTCTTTGCGAAAGCGATGGAGGTTGTCAGGCCGGGCGGGTTGGTTGTGTTCATCACGTCCTCCGGGACGCTGGACAAGTGTGACGACAAGGTGCGGCAATATCTTGGCAGCAAGGCAAATTTGGTGGCGGCAGTTCGTCTGCCCAATACCGCTTTCAAGAAAATCGCCAACACCGAAGTGACGACCGACATACTGGTGCTGCAAAAACCGCTGGAAGGGCGTAGCAGTAAAAAAGGCTGGATGGAAACACTCGTTCTGCCGGAAACCTCCCCGATCTACGGGGAAAGCAGGGAATACTGGAGACATCAACAAATATCCTGTAACCAGTATTTTGCCGAGAACCCTCAATGGGTCATCGGCAAGCTTGCACTGACTGAAAACGGATACCAGAAATCGACTGGCTGCATATTCGAGGGCGACCTTGAAGCCGCACTGGCCGAAAAGGTGTCCATGCTGCCGGAAGGTATCTACGCAGCGATTCAGGAAGTCGAAAAAACGAAGGTTGTTTTGCGTCTGGAGTACAACGCCCAGGGTCGCCCAGGTTTCAGGGTGATTGACGGCAGGGTGTGTGAAACAAATGACGGGCTGGAAGCGTCGCGGCTCATCGCGCCGCAAAAAACGCTGGAACGCATTGCGGGCATGTGCGGTATTCGTGATGCGGTACGCAAGATTGTTCGGGCACAGGTTGAAACCGGGGATGAGGCGATTCTTGCCGCTTACCGGTTGATGCTGAATATCGAATATGACAACTTTGTCGCTAAATGCGGGAGCATCCACGCTAAGGCAAACCGGGCCGCTTTCAAAGGAGATCCCGATTTGCCGTTGCTGATGTCGCTTGAACGCTGGGATGGGGAAACTCAGACCGCCGAAAAGGCAGACATCTTTTTTCAGCGCACCGTGGGGATGTTCAAAAAGGTCGATCATTGCGAAACCCCGGAAGAGGCGCTGCTGGTCAGCCTGACCGAGTGCGGCCACGTCGTCGAAAACCGGATTGGCCAATTGCTTGGGAAACCGGGCAGTGAAGCCATGAAGGAGCTCGAAGCGTTGGGCGCAGTATTCCTCGATCCGCAAACCGGCAATTGGGAAACCCAAGACAGTTATCTTGCCGGTAATGTCCGTAAAAAACTGTCTGCTGCCAGGGTGTCGGGTGAGCGTTACAGCCGAAATGCGCAAGCGCTGGAGGCCGTGATTCCTGATGATTTAACCCCAGGCGAAATCGGTGCGCGCATCGGATCCACCTGGATACCGACAAGCGATTACGAAGCATTTCTGGATGAAACTCTGGAGTGCAACGGAAACACCGTGACGTTCAACCAGACAGCAGGCGCGTGGAATATCGACACGCATTACAGTACCAGGTCGTCGATAGCAGCCACGCAGACGTTTGGAACCGAGCGGGTCAATGCGGCAACCCTGTTCGACCAGGCGTTGAATCAAACCGTGCCGACCGTGCATGATCCTGATCCAGATGATCGTGAAAAGCGTGTGGTCAACCAGAAGGAGACCATCGCGGCACGCGAGAAGCAGCAGTCGCTCAAGGAGAAATTCCAGGAGTGGTTGTGGTCGGAGCAGGGGCGGGCGCTGAGGCTGGCAAGGCTTTACAACGATACGTTCAACAGCGTTGTGCCGCGCAGGTTTGATGGCCGGCATCTGGTGTTGCCGGGATATTCCCGGATAGTCAGCCTGCACGAGCATCAGCGGGATGCCATCTGGCGTATTGTCGCGAGTCAATTGAACACCTTGCTTGCCCATGTTGTCGGGGCCGGCAAGACGCTGACTTGCATCTGTGCCGGCATGGAGCTTCGTCGCCTGGGCAAGGCCAGCAAACCGATGTATGTGGTGCCCAACCACATGCTTCACCAGTTTGCGGCCGAGTTCCTGCGTGCCTATCCCGGCGCCAATATCCTGATCGCGTCGAAAGACGATCTTCAGGGTGACAAGCGCCGTCAGCTTCTTTCCCGTATTGCCACCGGCGATTGGGACGGTGTGCTGATTACGCATGCTTCGTTCGAGCGCATCAAGATGAGCGATGGATTCATGGAGGAATATATCCAGAATGAAATCGATCTCATTGAAGATGCCATTCGCGCTGAAAATCAGGATCGCGGTAACCGCATCGTCAAGGAGCTCGCCCGTGCAAAAAAAGCATGGGAAGCAAAACTGGCAAAGCTGTCCGGCAATAACAAGAAGGATGAAATTCTGTCCTTCGAGCAATTGGGCATCGACTGGATGTTTGTCGATGAAGCGCATCTGTTCAAGAACTTGTGGCGGTTCAGCAAGATGACACGGGTCGCCGGGTTGCCCAACAGCAATTCGGAACGGGCATTCGACATGTTCGTCAAGACTCGCAGCGTCATGGCAAAACACAAGGGCAGAGCAGGCGTGGT
>Ga0307375_10001074_pt1 | contig 31066 bp, 42 predicted proteins | sample TR1MG_FD_202531 | JGI IMG/M metagenome (GOLD analysis project Ga0307375, IMG submission 202531) | Soil microbial communities from Risofladan, Vaasa, Finland - TR-1 | ecosystem: Environmental > Terrestrial > Soil > Coastal area > Acid sulfate soil | place: Finland: Risofladan, Vaasa | collected... | reverse complement strand
TCCCGCCAGTTCTTGTTCTTTGTTCTCCAGTCTGTTGGTATGCGTATCGTAAAACCTTTTGGTTTAGCCATAACAGTTCTCCTTTTGATATGGTATTTACCCTTGTTTCTCCTTGTCTTGTTGTTGTCATTATTTGTTTGCCTTGATAAATGAATCTATGCCTGCTTTGTTTTTTATGTCGAACCAGATAATACCTTTCTTGTCACAATAGTCTGCGTAATTTGAGGTCAGTTTGATCTAATTCATAGATAGTATTCGACGCTACCTTTTTCTTCTGTTTCTTTATTTGTGCTCAAGATAGCTCTCCAAGAACTTTATGTATTCGTCTATTGACTCATCTACTGTTAAGTTCCAACATAGGGACAAATGGTTAAGACTCCATTTATGATAGTTGTCATAGTCGGCACCCATTCTTTCTCTTAGAAAGAATTCTATTGTTTGATCTAATTCGGTATCCATTATAGTTCTCCTTTTGATATGGTAATTTACCCTTGTTTCTCCTTGTCGCAGTTGATTATCTTATACATTATTTCTCCTGAACTTTTCTCTTACCCAACTCATATTCAATATCTTCGATAGTAGAGTGATCAATCAACATTATTTTCTCTCTCTGTATTATTTGCTCTCTCTCTTTCTTTTTAAGTAGTAGGTGTTGCTCTAACTCTTCAGTTGATATGTCTTTTAGTGTAAGCATTTTATTTCTCCTTTATATGTCATTCTACTGTTACTCCATCTTTAATCAATAACTGTTGTAGTTCTGTTAGTTGTGATCCTACTGCTTCACATTCTTGGTCGCTGTATGCTGAGAAATACCCAGTTGTAGATCCTGGGATATTGGCTTCATAAGGGATTTTGGGATTACTATTGGCTTGGGACACTGAACTGCGACCGGTATTGGCGTCGAACACCCGAACATACTTAATAGCGGGGTGAGACAGATAATAGTCAGAAGCATTCTTTGCGATTGTTTCTTCATTTTTTGCTGATTGTATGGCATTGTCTTGTATCTCCTTGTTTTTTGCGGTGACGATTGCTTGTTGTTGTTGGCCAACCAGTTTTGTCTTATCGACGAAGGTATTAAATCGTTTTGCTTCATACTGGTAACCTTCGTAGGCTGATCCAGCACATAGAGCCAAGATAAGCACCAATAGTAAGACTGCTTCGACAAGTTTTATTTCTGATCCCATTATTTTCTACCCTTACAAATATGCGTGTCTTTGTTTCTATTCCAGTGTCTAGCATTGAACGGTCGATTACATAAATCACAGTAGATAACTTCTTTTCCTGAAAGTAAAAGCTCTTCTACTCGTAACCGTTCTTTATAAGCATAAGTGTATTCTAATAACTTTTCTTTATTTCTATGATAATACTCTGAGTCATAAACTTTCTTCTGTGGATAAGTGTCAGTATAAACTTTCATCCTGGCAAGAGCACGTTCCTTATTGTCGTAATACCACTTTAGAGCAACTTCTCGTCGTCTGGCTTTGCGTTCTTCTGGAGTAAATTTAGATGTTCTGCTCATATAGTTATTTATGCTATTCCCTGGTCCAGAAACAATGTTAATGTTAGCCAGCCAGCAGTATCGATGTCATATTCAAATTGGGCATAAAGGCAACTATCTGAAGCATCAACCCACACTTTATATCTGCCGGTTGTTTTTGTGTTTAACCAGGTTCTTATTTCCGTCAATGCGGGCGTGTCGGGCATTGAAAGCTTACCTATTACTTTTTTATCTTTTACTGCTGGTAAAACCCACTTGTCTTCAACATCAGACATACTCATTTTATTTCTCCTTGTTGTTTACATAAGGTCTTCATCATTTCGTACTGGTTGTGCAAAAGGGACCATAAAAGTTACCAGTCTTGAATTTAGTCTGAGCTTCGTAGAGCTTCACGTTGAAATAGTAAAGAGAAACTTTAACGTCCTTCAAGGCAGACTTTTGCTCGGCTTCAGGTAAAGCCGAGATGTGAATCATGTTTGCTGGAATAGTTTTCATGGAGTAATTATAACACAATCGGCGCTGAGATCGATGTCCAACTGTAGTTGTCGACCAGTGTGGAATCCTTTAGCGTAACCAGGTTGAAGCTGAGGTGTCGCTTGATCCCACTTAACTTCAACATCAGATATACTCATTTTACTTCTCCTTGTTCCTTGACAAGAACCTTCATCATTTCGTATTGTTCGCGTAAGTCTTTAAGACCTGGATGCTTTGCTTCTAACTCTTGTTCCTCTTTTTCCTTATTGCGGTAAGATAATAGTTCTGTATTTTGATATTGTCCGTTGTATGCTTGATTAAACATCGCCTGTCCTGTTCCTGTGCCGTAGTTCCCTATTGCATTGGCTAATTCTTGTGCCTGGCTTTGTCCCAACATCCCTGCATATTGGTTTAACTGATTTAGATATTTGCCCATATAGTTATTTATGCTTCTTATGTGTGTCTTGAAAGAAAAAATTTAATTATCCGTTTAGTCTATTTTACGTCAAGTGACACCTTATTATACTAAAAATATCACTGCTAAATTCGAGTCACTTGGGTGAGTCATTTGAGTCATTTGGTTCTATATTTGGATGCTTTTTGGAGAGTTTCGTCTATTGTTGTGAGCAGTTTTTTAAGACTGTCACTTTTGCGTTTGTCGTGTTCTTGAACCCATTTATCCCAGGTCCAACCGAACTGGGTAATATCAAGTGGTAATTCTCCGTATAGAACAATTTGATACATCTCTTCGTATGTTTTGCGTTTGAGTAATCTGATTAGTTCTTCTTGTTCTGTTTCTTGTGTCATTTTAGTTCCTTTTTACTGCGTAAGTTAGCGTAACCCGTAAATGTCTAAAAAAACTACTACCTATTCTACGCAGGCCCCAAACCCTTATCAATAAAGGAAACTTGATTTTGATGCTTTTTTCATCACTCTTGTAACCCTTACTCGTGATAGGCCTGCGTAGAAGTGGTGCTTTTGGGGCTTTTATTGGAGCCAGGAAAATGATTTTTCAAAAACTTTTTCCGTCATACTGTAAAATAGCCCCAAAAGACCCATCTACGCACCACCTCTACGCTAAATTATCGTAGTTCTTCCCTTATCGAAAACTCATTTATTTTCTCACCTACAGTAGAACCCTTATCGTTTAAGGCTTCAGTGTCAATAAACTCATTTAAGTCAAAAAGTAGCTTGGCTGGTCTATTTAATTTATCCTGGACGATTAGTTTTCTGCGTCTTTCAGTGACTACACATCCAGACCAGGTGTAAATATCAACCGTTGCCTCTTCCGCGTCCCAACCAAGTTTAGTGTTGAGCCAATACATCAACTCATTCTTAAACCATTCTTTAGTACATTTTCGGTTCTCGGCAACTTCAAATAACTTATGTGCATCTTTAATGCTAATAACATTTGAATCTTTCATGCAATTCATAAACTTCGGCATAAATCCATCCATACCTTTTTGCTGTCTCATAACCATCTCTTCATAGTAGATGCCGTGAATCGGCATCAATTCTTTCATATTTTCTGCATCGTATTTTTTAATAATGTAACCTAACCACTCTGCCACTCGTTCATCATTCTTGTAAAAATCCTTCTGCCAGTCTTTAATGAGCATCATAGCCGCTTTTTCTTCTTCTTTGTCAGGAATAGTATTGATATCGTCTATAATACCATAATACTTCGCCACGTGTCTGGACAAATTCAACCTGGCAATAATTGGTTCCCAACGCCTATCTTCTCCAGAACTACCAGAACCAGCCAATTTTACTGTGGTTGTATACCCGTTCCTAAAGAAGATGAATGTGAATAATCTAATCACATCACGAGCATCTTTATTCATCGGACGGTGTCTATATTTCAAACCGCCTGTTATTTCTTTAACCACATCGATTGGAACAGAACTTGAGTTCTTCTCATCTACTTTGATAACCATCTTACCGAATAGTTCGCCATTATGGGTTCCGCAGAAGGTTTCTTTAGCCGCTGAGGTGCAACAAATATCAGTAAAAATCATCTTGAATAGATTATAGTAAGTTTCGCGACCAGTTCCACCAACTGCACAACTATCTAAGTTCGGAATCATAACATCGTCTGGATGACAGTATCTATAAGCGATATACCTCTCTAACTGATCAGCGTATTCTTCACTTCCTCCAGCCACACTCAGGCATAGTAATCTAAATGCCTCGTGTGGCGTCTTATCAGGAATTGGTTTTATCCAGTTTTTACGGATATCGTTCATCTGATTATAAACGCCATCTCTCTTTGCTGTGCTAAAATCTCTAACCACGTGTTTGTAGATGCGTCCCATATCTTTTGCGAGTCTTTTTAGTTCTTGCTCTTGTGTAATTTCCCAACCAGAATCATTAAAAATCAAATCACGAATAACCTGTGAGTCAGACTGATTTATCTTCATATCGGTTCTATCACCAGCAACGTCCAAACTATACCACTGTTGTTCCATAATCACATAATGAACATTTAGGTCAGAAAATACTTTTTGCGAATTAGTAGAGTTTGATTTACCCACGAACTCTTTATTCAACGCAGATTTTAGTTTTGCTACATCTAAACGCATTTGCTCTACTATATCTTGTTGTGACCTATATTGGTTTTCAATGAGTTTTGCGTTTGCTTTTACTTTCTTTAAATTATCCGCAAGTTCTGCTTTTTTGGACTTATCAGCACTTGAGTGCTCAACAGTTGCTTCAATGATTTCTCTCTTAGCATTCTTATCTTTAACAAAAAACTCATCTTGCTTTAATTCTTCATCTTTTAACTTTGCCTCTAATTCCAATAATGGCTTATTATCTATTAGTTTTATAATATTAGTCATTTCTTTCTCCGTTGAGATTATATTTTATAATCATTTCTCTTTCTAGTTGTTTAGTCTCAGACTCTTTAATAAAAAATCCTAACTCTCGCTGTTCCTTAGAAGATAAAGAGACTAAGAACTCTAACTGCTGATCTACGGGTATTAAATCGTAAAAATCCTCTACCATTTTTATAATAGTATCATCTTCAGATTGTTTTTGAATTACTTCTTTGATTACTGGCCATTGAGATTGTGACCACATATTGCAGAGCATACCTTTTCGAACATTCTTCTTTAAGTCACCATCCAAAATAAAAAAGACTACTTGTGTTAAATAGTCATTGAACATTATTTTTGGTTTGATTGAAGTTTTTCGTTCTACTTCTTTTACTTTGTATTCTGCCAGTTGTTCTTTTCTTAGATACATCTCAGCCAGCTCTTTTTCTGCTGTTGATATTTCTTCATTGGTAAAGTAATCTTTGATTTCCCAGTTTTCAGGTCTCTTAAAATGGTCATACATTTTTTTGTTTGACATTCGGACATCTCCTTATTATTTGGACCTCTTATCGCAGGTGCCGCCAGCCTTGCACTGGGCAGGAAAAATAAACCCCACGGTGTATTTTTCAGCACTTTGCCCCATTAAAGGGGCTAATGCTGGATAGGTCGTCCGTTTTGCCCTGCGACAGGCGTCTCTTAGGAGAGAAGTAACATTGCGTTACAAGTATATTTATACTAAACTATTCTGAGTAATATTACAAGTTATCCGGTGATTTTCGTTCTTCTTCAAATATTGCTCTTTGCTGAAATAACCATTCTTGGAAGTCTTTTTCTCTTGATGCTTTAAGCATTGCCGATCTGTCTTTCTTGGCCTTATGTTTAGTTCTTGATTCTAATACACCAGGATCTACTACAAGAGTTACCACTTCTTCGTTTAATACCTTCTCACGCAGTTTCCTGGCTCTTTCACCTTCTCTGTATTCACGAAACTCTTTAACTGTATCTATCTTTACTGAGTTTGTTTTAATGTGGTTTGCTGCTAAAAATAAAGCGTCAGATTTCTGATCACCGTGCTTCATATTTTGCAAGTTGCAACCAGCCATAATCAACTGAACCACATAAAAATCTTCGTAGTCATCTACTTCTTTTGGATCACACTCGCAAAGTATCTCTTGTTCAAATATTTCGCATTGACAATTACCTCGGATGTAACAATACACATCTTCTTTGTGTTTTAGGTCAGATACATTTCTGCGGTGCTCATTAAAGCGGATGTTTGCTTCTCTACCGCTCCTGCCTACATAAAAGTAAATCTTCTCTCCGTTTAGATAATGATAAAGAGCGTAAATGTGTTCGTTCATTTAGAATGTCTCCTTTTTCTTGGCGGATGGGTTGGTAGAACATAGAATCTTACTAATCCTCTCTTGGTTAGTTCTTGATCTATCTGTTCTTCTGTAAGACCATTATTTCTCCAGATTTTAATTCTAAAGTCAACCAACCACTGAAAGTTTTCTTTATAGTGTTTTACCTGAACCTTCATCATTATCATCTCTTCTTTTCATTTTGTCTATCCATTCCTGAATTGCTGGCGGATAAGGCCTTGGGTCATAATCTTTCGTCAGTGCTTTCATAAGTATTTGTTCTTGTATTTCTTCTTCCGTCCAACCGTCCTTACGCATTAAATTATACTTCATATTTTCCCATTCTTCTAACATTTTCTTTTTCCCTTCTAAAATAGGTGCAAGAACACCTGCATACATCTGGGCAGATTTAGGCGGAGTCGGTGCTCCCTTTGTGGTGTTCTTGCGTGGATAATACTTAGCGATACATCATATTCCGGTGGTCTGCCCGACCACTATACTTATTTATACTACGCTTTCAATGAGTTAAAGTAAACTATTTCGAATGAATGAACCGATAAGAAATTCTTATACCTCGAATAATCAATGACTTAGCGATTTGACATTTAACCGGTTTAGTGTATAATGTTTACATACTAAACAAACGGAGTAAATGATGTCAATAACAGAACTGCTTACAGAACGTTTCGGAGAAACTATCCAGGAAATAATGGATGAAAACGATATTGATCACGAAGACTTGTGGGAAACAGAAGAAGGTAAAGAAATACTTTCTTGGATCAAGCAGTTACCTATTAATTTTGAAGTGGAGTAAATCATGGGACAAGCAAAACGCAATCGTGAAGCAGGTATTCAAAATCGCCACCTACTCTACATGGGTGCTTTTTACCGTGACGACCAAGATGTTGGGTTCAGCGTAACCTTTACTAAAGACATGGGTATTGACATTGATTTGGTATCAAGTAAGATTAACGCATCAACTTACGATAAGTTCATTGGCAAACCTGGTTGCCCGGCAACAAAAGAAGCCATGCGTGATGATTTGTTTGAGCAACTTGATACCGAGTTGGTTCCGTTCTTGTGTCAGAAACTTTACGGACAACCAACGCAACCTGCAGTCGGTGTCAAAAAGATGGTTGACATCAAACCAGTTCTGAAAGAAATCCTTATTTTCGTTGCAAATGTTCAGTGGCTTGAAGCAAACGGGTATTTGAAATCAGATACTTATAACGGTATGCTTTATGCATACCAAGTGAAATAAACAAAAGAAAGCGAGTTATACCGTGGCATACAAGAAGATGAGCAAATCAGCAGCAGCATTCACCCACGTCCAAGCGTATGTTTATGAAGGACTGGAAAACCAGTATCACGATCAGAGCGAATTCGATGATGAACTTTACCGTGTCGTGCATAACTGCACTAACATCAAGCAGTTACTCAATTTGAGTCACCCATTCTATAGACTAATGAATGAGATCATCAAGTTCGATCTCAAAGTAAATGACTTCTACAAGGCCATGCTCAAAGTTATTCCGCATCTTCGACAAGCTGACAAAGAAGCGGGCGAAGATTACCGTGATCACGATCACGGTGGAACTGAATGTCGTGGTTGGTATCGAGTTTGGGGTGCAATGACTCAGGACTCAGGTTATTTTTGTAATGGCGACTTTGGTCGAGATGTTGACATGGGAATGACGTTTCTTGAAGCTGGCGCAGTCACCCAAGAACAATACAATAAGTGGCGCGTTCTTAACACTCTTAAAGCTGCATCAACAGAACACTTTATGACTGATGGGTTTCCTGATGTGAAGAAGATGGAGAACTATTGGAAGCCTGAGTTTGTTGAATACGCTTACGACTGTCGATTGCTGTTCGCGATGAAGCTGCTAAGCAAATAACTAAACAACATAGGAGTAGAAAAAAGAAATCAAGTTTTCTTTCGCTTCAAAGCAATAGTATAACAATGAGACCTTTCTGGTAATTCGAGAAGGTCTGCCATTTCTAATATACCAGTCAAGGACTTACCCACAATCTCCTGATACGCCGTCTCTTCTCTATTCGTTATACCAAGTCTTTGACGTTGTTTGTATTCTCTCTGATATTCCCTTGCCTTTTCAGGGTCTCGTTTCTTCATCTTCTTCAGTCGTCTTTCTTTTGTGAGATCTGCTTACCAAAGATTAGAGCACCGCAACCAATCATCACATCCATTAGTTGAGCACCAAAATCTGGAGGAATTGTGCCAGACTTAAATTCAAGAGCAAAGAATCCAATTATCACAACCGTAGAAGTGACCTTGGCTAAGCAGTAGTGTATGCCGTCGTCTTCTGTGTATAAATCTTTTAAGAATTGGCTCATAGCGTATTTAGTGAATAAAAAAGACCAGATTTTACTCTGGGCTTTAACTATATCTTAGGAGAGATAGTTGTAGTTTGCACTACACATTTATCTATTACTTTGAATTTAGAACATGTATCTGCATCGGCACAGCTTGATTTTTGATCAATGAGTATATCTTTAATAGCAGAAGCAACTTCATAGGTTGCTCGAATAACTGCTTGATTATCTTCCATTATCTTATCTTGTATTTCTTGTTGGCGATTTTGACTAATCATAATAAGTGGAGCTTGAACACCAGCAAGCCAAGACAAAGCTAAATTTAGAAGAATGAATGGATACGGATCCCACGCCAAACGCCCCAGATAAACGTTAATACCAATATAAAGCGCAAGAGCTGTATTAAAAGTGATGATAAAAAACCAAGAACCAATTTTCTTAGATGCGAAGTCGGCAGCATTTTGTCCGATCTCTTTCACTGGCATTTTTTACTTAAGGAAGTGAATAACTAAATCCACAATAGCAATCAATGCTAATACGCCTGTAAATAACATCACCGCGTTTTGCGGCACTGCTTTTAAGGCATCTCCAAGATTTGTCTGAAAAGTCTTATTCATCTGGTTAGACAGTTCCTTAACGTCATCTTTTGTAGCAACAGTTCCAAATCGAGCTTTTAAGTCAGACATTGCGTCTGAAAGTTTTACGATATGGTCATCGTGACGATCCACTATCTCTTTTATAGCTGTTAATTGCACTCTATTTTCTCCTAACCGACGCTCGTGCTGCTGCACCAGATCTCTTAACTCTTTAGTGTCTTCCATTTGTATTTACCCTCTCATTGATCTTCGTATATTAGTGCCTTAGTTGAGGTAGCACTCTCTTATGGAAGTATTTATCCCGGGTCTTTATCGATAAAAGCTACAAATCTATAGTTGATTACATTATTATTTAAGTCATATGTCTTTAAGATAGAAAACCAGTTGTGGTCGTCAATATTGAAACGATCTGTTTCCGCACCTGGGGGAATCTCGTGATAACCCGAGTATTTTCCCGACAAAAGATACCAAACTTGCTTCTTATCCGGTGGAAAACTATTAGGTGGTAGATCCAAAGTGTCAATGAAATCGCAGATCTTTTGCCCCAGTTCTTCTTCTGAACAAGAGCCAATATACTCCGAAATCTTTTCCTGATACATTAATTTACGCCCAGCTCGTGACCGTAGTCTTTTGCTTTTGCTTCTGCTGCTGCTAACTTTTGAAACTTTTCTTCTATTTCCTGTGCCCTTTTAATGTAGGCTTCGTATTCAGGTTTAGTTTCTTCTTCGAATGCTGCCTGCATTGCGGCAACCTTTTCTTGATGTGCATCTTCATATGGTTTAATCTTTTCTTTATAGGCATCCAAACGATCAGCAATTCGTGGAGAAAGCTTCTCTAAAATACTGTCTTGCCACTTCTGAAATTTCTGGAGCTCTGCGTTTGTTTTCTTTGTTGCTGCTTCTTTAATCTTTTCTAAACGACCCTTTAGTTTTTCAACTTCAGGATTTACTATTGCTGCTGTTTCGTCATACTCTGGCTTAATAGAGAGTTGATATTCGTTGTTTAGTTCTTCAATTGAATCGTTAAACTCCTTTGTTAAATCTTGAACAACTTTGTCGTGTGCTTCCATTCTTTCTTTGATGGAATCTAAATACGCATTATACAACTCTGTCTGTTCAAACGATTGGGTTTTATTTACTGAAGATATAGTCATTTCTTTTCCTTTGTTTTAGTTGGTGTTTTAGTTGGTGTTTTAGTTGGTGGCTTCACCTTAACAGCTTCTAACACTTCTGGTTTAATATCCGGAACATACTCTAAATAAGCAATATGTTCAAGCCCAATTGGGAGAATAGCCAAGACTGAATAATCTTTATGTTCTGGTTTATTCAGTAGTTCAACTAAGCTGTTGTTTTTATTAGAGATTAAGGTGATGTATTTTGTCATACACATATTTATGCTTCAAAGAAATGACTTGACAGAATCAACTTTCGGTGTTATAATATGTACTGTTAAATACAAATGGAGAACGAAATGACTTATTGGGATTCTTTTTTGCTTGGGGTGTTCGTTTATATACTCATTGTCATTGACAATTACAATAAGTAATTGCCAATTACTGATACTTTGAAAGTATCGCCTGCTCTTCAGGACTATATGTTGGATTCATCTGATTATATAACTGACCAGAGCTATTAGCAGCCTGCCCACCAATACCGCTTAAAATTCCAGTAGCCGCTGTTGGATTTTCCACAAACGGAGTTAGAGCTGAAGCTACTGACTTTGCCGCCACTTTACTTCCCACATTATATGCTGACTTAGATGCCGCACCAATAACAACAGGAGCAGCCGCACTCATTACTGCCTGACTCATTGGCATATTACCAAACATCGTCCCACCTGCTAAAAGGCCACCGAGCCCTTGTTCTAATGGGCTCGATATAACTCCCTTAGCGCCAGATACTAACCCTTCAATGAAACCTGGTTGAGTCTGAGCAGCAGCACTAACCACATTTGATAAAAACTGTTGAGCATACACTTTACCCGACGTATTACCAGAAACTAAATCTGAAGTAGAAATATTCTTATTACTTAACTTATTTTGTAAGTTTGAAGCATAGTCAGAAAACGACCCCGAGTTAGATCCAGTTTCATTTTTTAGCCAGTTTGCAACAGCATCAGGATTATTTCCTTGGGCAGCAAACATATTCTCTGCTCTACTAACAATGTCTGGATTAGATAATGCCTTTGCTAAAGTAGATCTTCCGAGTTGGTTTTTAAGAGCTGTTCCTATTACTCCTACACTTCCTAACACACCTGCTCCAGCAGCGTTTATTCCTGCACCCTCTGCCGCGTTAGGTAGAATATCGCTTACTGAGTTTGAAGATGTTGCTCCTTGAACCGCGCCAAGAGCACCTTGTTTTGCTACTGATCCTAAGTAAGAGTCACCGCCAGTTGCCAACATTGCAGGAACGCTTCCTACAAGATTAGCTGCACTATAAACAGTTGGGTTGGCTTGTTTTGCTGTAGCATAGTCTTGTTTTGACTGTGCAAGAGCACTCTGCCAAGAATTATCTGCTGTTCCGATACTTCCAAGATAATGACCTACAGCACCAGCATAAGGAGCAATACCTAAAGTTACGCCAGATAGTATTCCCTTTTCAGCAGAATTAGCATATGACGATGTTTGGTCAGGAACAGAAGGAGCAGTAACGCCATACTTTGCTAATATTTGTGCTTCAGTAAGTGCCATTATTGTTTAGCCCATCCGTGTGATTCTAATGCTATTGCATCCGCTGGCGTAACCATAATAGTTTTGCCGCCCTTAGATACTTGAACTGTAGCTCCTGGCACGCTTGTCTTAGAAGTGACCGTATTCGTTGGTGTTCCTTCAGTAGGAATAACAGATGTTGGCTGATGTTCAGGAGGAATAAATCCACCAGTAGAAGCAGTTGACAGGTAAGCTTGACCACGAGCATTTAAGAACTGCGATCTTTGATTTAAGAATTGTTCAACGGCAGGAACACCTTGAGACCAAGACATATTTGTCCCAAGTTCTTGATTAAGTATTTTCATTTGGCGGTCAGCATTTGCAAGAGCAGGATTGCCTGTAACATATTGTTGAATGCCTTCCATACCTCTACCAACAAAACTTGATGGTATATTTTGTCCTTCAAGACCCTTAGCTGCTTCTGAAATAAGACCACTTTGCGTGGAGTCATTTGTCCCAGCAATATATGCCTGCCCTGCTGACATTTGCTGTTGCTTTAAGCTGGTTGCGGCATTAGTTTGAGCTGCTTGAGCTTGAATTGTTTGGTTCTGTATATTCGCTTGATCAACTGGAGTAAGACCAGCATTTACCATACCAGGTAGAATCTTTGGGTTATAATTTGCAGGCGTTGGAATAGCCGCCATTACTGCTGGTGGTAGTGTTTGCTTTAGAATATTGTATTGGTTTTCATAAGCAACAGGACCACTTCCTGGTTTTTGTTTATCTGCTGCTATTGCGGCCATAGCAATCATAGATGCACCTTGAGTAGCTGCTTTTGCTTGTGCAACTTGTAAATCCTGCTGACTTGTAGCATTAGCAATACTTGATTTAACACTATCCATAAAAGGCTGTGTTAGTTTAGGCACAATGTCTCCATAACCAGCTGCTGAAGCTAATCCCATTAGTTTAGGATAGTTTACTGTTTGGGCTCCAGTCTGAGGATCAGTTGTAGTCCATTGGTTAGCATTTGCCCCATACCACATCTGTCCTGCTAAACCACGAGCCTTCGTTGCTGAGTCAGCAATAAGACCTTGTTGTTGTGCTTGTAGATTTTGTGTCTGTGCTTGAACCTGTCCTGCCTCTTGTTGAAGAACATTTGTTGCTGCTGCTGTTTGTTTTTGTTGTTGCTGAATTAAACCAGTTTGAGCTAACGTTTGTCCAACATTAGCGTATGCGGTACCAGCAGCCGCATTCTGCATCTGATCTAATGGGGTAACATCGAATGGACCGGCCATTATTTTGTCTCCTTATTCATTCTGTCGTTTAGAGCAGCCGTCGACGCAAGCAAAAATCCTATCGTTTTCTTAATATCTAACTGAAGAACACCATCTTCGTTTTTACTTACTATCATTCTACCTGCTTTCGATTTCTCCAAATCCTGTGCTAAGATTCCAGCGTGTGTACCTTCACTTGCGCCTCTGCTCTTCGCATATTTGTCATACTTAAATGTTTTGGCTCTAAGTTTATTCAAAGCGTCAATCATTTCTTTATTAGATAGAGGTTTAATATCTTCTTTAACATTCTCGTCTGAAAACATGGAACCAATAGCACCACCGATAGCACCACCAACTGGACCACCAAATGCGGTTCCCGCAATAGTTCCAAGAGTTCCTAACAACTGACCTGTCTTATCCGCGCCAGCAGCCGAAGCATTCCCTGCGGCTTGTCCAGCAGCACTTTGACCAGCAGCAATATTGGTAGAAGTGGTTCCATACAAGTTCGCGCCAGCTCCAGCAGCTCCAGCTCCTGTGTTATACATATTTCCAAGCATTGAGTTTGACTCCAAACCGCCCTGCATAAGATTAGTATTGGCACCAATCTGTTGATTTTGTTGCTGTAATGCCAGCTGAGTCATATTATTGTAGTTCTGAGATGCTGTTCCTGTGATGTAGCTTGAAATATCTTTTAGTGCGCCAGAGTTGATCACACCACCTCTAGCAGCAGCCGATCTTTCCATAGCCTGCTGACCCTGGTTTACAGCAAAAGCCATTCCTGGATTATAAAAGGTATTTGGATTTACTGTTGTGTTTGCCTGTTGTTGAAGTCCTGCTGCTCCTGCTGCTCCTGCTGTTTGATAATCTGCGAGATTACCTGTTAAGGTCTTACCAACAGCCGCACCTGTTGAAGAATACGGAGATAAAAGAGCCTGGCCAGCCGTATTTGCGTCCTGTATAGACTTAACGCCTTGATTTATACCTGCTTGTGCTTGACCATATCCATTTTGAACAGCCTTTTGTTTATTATACTGCGAGATCGCACCAGTTAGAGCATTACCAACGGCTCCCCACTGTAAACCGGCAGGTGCGCCTAAAGTCGCGGTATATCCGGGGTTATTTGAGGTTGTTGCTGATTCTGTTGCGGGATCGTAATAATTACCTTGAGCATCGACGGCCATATTTTTATTCCTTTTGAACTATAGCCTTATTTAGCATCGCTAAATACCGTATAACTTCAAAGGAACTATTCATGGCCGCTACCGTTAATTTAATGCCCGTAATCAAACAACAGTATTTTGATATAAATGGGCTCCCACTTGCTTTTGGGCAGATTTTCACATATACTGCCGGGTCATCTACCCCTCAAGCTACCTACAGCGACGCTGCCGGCGTAGCAACAAACACCAACCCAATCGTCCTTGATGCCTCAGGCAGAGCAGATATTTGGCTTGACGTAACAAAAAGCTATAAGTTTATAGTTCAAAACTCATTAAATGTCACACAGTTCACAGAAGATAACATTTCGGGTTCCCCAGCAAATAGCGGATCAGTTACTTCTTTAACTGCTGGAACTGGTGTAACAATCACCGGTGCGACTTACCCAACAGGCGCACTAACAATTTCAACAACCGCTACTTCAGTTACTGAATGGACTTCTGGTCCAACACCAAGTTTCCTGACGGTTAGTTCCTTTTCTGTCGGCGGAAACCAGACTGGAATTTTCAGTCTCGGCCGTAGAGTAAAAGCTACCGTTTCAGCAGGAACAGTTTATGGCACAGTTTCTCAAGTAATACTAACTTCAGTGACTACTGTTGTATTGGCGATGGATGGAACAGGAGTATTAGATTCAGGTCTTTCAGCAGTAAGTTATGGATTCGTATCAACGGCCTCATCACCAGTTGTTTATGGATCAACGCCGATTTCTTTAGTGTCAGCATCGACAGTTGCACTTGGTAACGCCGCGAGTTATAATGTAATAATTACTGGTAATACAACGATTACTTCTTTTGACACGGTAAATTCAGGACTTTTGCGTAATGTTAAGGTAGGAGCAAATAGCTACCCAATTATCACATACAATTCGACAAGTATGATTACACCAGGAGGAGTTGATCTTGTATTAAATCCAAATGACAACTTAACACTTGAATCTCTTGGTTCTGGAAATTGGCAAGTTGTTAATTTCCTACCAGCTACTGGGTATGTTCCTACTGGTCAAAACCCAGTAAGTAGATTATTCCCAGTAACGGCCACTGTGTCGGGTTCTGTTCTTACTGTTGGGTTAAATCCTTGCAGATTTGACATTGGCAACGGGGTTCTTACTAACGGAATTCCACAATCAGTTAATATATTATCTCCACTAAGTCTTTCAGTCCCAATCAACGCTACATTAGGTATGACTAATAACTCAAATGCTCGATTAGTTATAATTGCTTATTATTACGGTGGTAATATTGAGTTAGGTATTGTAAATATGGCTGGTCATTTGCCGTTTGATGAAACGCAATTAATTAACACATCAACCATTTCCGCGTCATCAACCGCAAATAATATCATCTATTCTACTATAGGGCGTTCTAATGTATCGTATCGCGTTGTTGGCCTAGTAGATTATAACTCAGGAACAGCAGGAACCTGGAATCAAACCCCAACATTAGTTCAGGGTGTAGGCGGAAACACACAAGTTAATGCCTTTCCTGAAGTATTAAGCTATACGAACCAGGCAGATACAGGAACAATTACAAGAAGCCACATTGGACCAGTTAAAATTACCTACATTGGATTTACTGAAACTGGTGGTTCAAATACTATTGCATGGGCGTTTTACTTAAACGGCGTTGCTATTAATAGTAGATCAGTTGGTGTTAATTATCAAGTTGCGTTTAATCCAAGTTGGATTGCAACTTTTGTGTCTAATGGAAGTTTTAATTTTAGAACAACATTATATGGAGATTCAGGAGCATATTTCTCTCAATTCTGTATTGAATACTTGTAATAGAAAAAGAAAGTCAAAATAAAGCCCGGGAAACCGGGCTTTTTTGTTTAGTATGTTATTACTACTATTCCTGCCGAACCAGGTCCGCCTCCTCCAGTGCCGTTTGAACCTCCTCCACCTCCACCATACGCTCCTCCCGACGAGCCCGGTCCTGTAGAATTAGCACCTGTACCTCCCGCACCAGCCGAATACCCACCAGATAAAGTCCCCGACCCCCCCGAACCACCGGTTTGTCCAACACCAATCGCACCATTACCGCTTGCTCCAGCAGCTCCTCCACCTCCACCTCCAGTGGGAGTAACACTATTTCCCGAGTCACCACTCCCACCAGTATAAGTTACTTGTCCAAAACCAGTACCTCCCGCCTGTCCACCCGAAGCATAAGCCACAATACCGTCTGACAATGACGAAGGTAGAGAGTTACTATGTATATTAACCCAGGAGCTTGCCCCAGATCCCCCCACATTAATATATATTGTGCTACCTGGTGTAACTGACATACTAGAATTTCTAGCATACCCACCACCACCACCACCATAATATGTTTGACCATATGAACCACCACCGATTGCTTCCATATTACTTATAGTGTAAATATTTGCCGGAACCACAAAGCTATGTGCCCCTGTTGTAGTAAATACTTGAGGAGAGCTATTTTGCGGTATAGCTGAATATCCCGAAGAGTTAGCACTATTACCTAAAGAATTAGTAGCATAAACATAAAAGGTATAAAGAGTACCATTTGTTAAATGTGTCATCAGATGAGAAGTGCTTGTGGTTCCCGCGTTTGTGTCAACTGCGCCAGCCGGAACAGAAAAGACAGTATATCCAGTTAGAACAGGCAACCCTAAATTAGATGGGGCAGTAAACGTAACAGTTGATACTTGATCTCCGCCACTTGTTGCTGAGACACCCGTTGGTGTTCCTGGCAATGAAGCACAAATAATACTATTTGACGCCGCTGATTCTGGACCATTAGCAATACTATTAGTTGCGTGAACTGTAAATGTATAGTTTGTTCCTACTCCGGTTAGCCCAGTAATATTATGAGAAGTTGACAAAGTCCCCGCGTTTGTATCTACACCACCAGATGGAGTTGAAGTTACCGTATATCCAGTAACTGGTGGGTAAGTGGTTGAATTCGCCGGGTCAGTAAAACTCACAGTCGCAGTTGAATAGGCAGTCTCAGTCGCCGTACCTATCGTAGGTGCATATGGATTATTCCAAGGAATGAGATTGCCAGAAAATTGCGACAGCATTGAGTTGAACATTTTTACCAAACCACCGCTAATACATCAGTTGCTGTTGTCGCGTATAATGTTGTAAATGTGCTTGGCATTGCAGGTGTTGTATAAGAACCAACTGCTTGTGGCCAAACGAATGCGGTATATGTACTCATTTAATGTTCTCCAATAATAGTGGTAAATCAAATTCTTTCTTCGCGCACCCTAATAATAGCTGATCTGCACCACCCGGAGATAATGCCAGTTTCTTTATTTGTTGAATCACTGGAATAATAGCTGATTCAAACTCTGGATGCATTCTCATAGTTTCAAACTCACCAGGTGGAATTGTACCAGTTAAAAGCATATGGTTCTCTGCTCGTTGTATTAGTTCTAACTTCCATTCCTCTTGTTGACAAGCTTCGTGTGCTTCCGGATCAGGTAGATGCTTATACTTTCTAAGTGGTTGAATAGTGGTGATGCATTTGTCAATGAAGGCTAACTCTGCTTTTGCCGCAGCAATGTTCTTCTGACCTAACTCAGAAAATGCTTCTATCTCTGCTAAGTCAGCTTGTCCTTCTAACTGAGTTGCTTCATCTTCAGATGCGATCATTCGTTTTGCCCTGATGGCTTTAGCTTGATTTCTAAGATCAGATGCTTGAACATTTCTTAATGCTGTATCTCTGTCATCTCTTAGATCACAAAGAAGTGAGTATGCCGCATCTGGTGTGTGACAAGATCCAACTAAGAAATGGATGATCTGAAAATCTTTATTCTGTCTATTGTTCTTCGCGTGCATTACCAACTATCTCCTAATAAATTTTCTGTATGTGATCTATAGTATCTGTTATATTCGTTTTCTTCAATGAAGATATATCCCTTATCTTCAAGAAATTTATCCCATTCGGCGTACGCCGGTATTCTTGTATTTGGTACAGTGGATTCAATACAAAGAATTTCTGGTCGATACTTGTCAAAATCTAATCCCTGTAATACTTGTAGTTCGTAACCTTCAACATCAACTTTAAGAAAGTTAAGATCTTTATCTGTTGGTGCATACATGTCCAATACTTGAGTTAGTGTTCTCATTGGAACAGTTACTCTTGCACAAGAAGCATTGGCATAATTTGATATGGCTGTAGTGCAACCATCTTGTAAGAATAATTCAAGGTCGCCTGATTTATCGCCAATAGCAAATTTAAGATTTATGTCTCTTGGTCTATCTATGCAAAGTAGCAGATGATAGATATCTTGTGGTTCTATATTGATGCCATTCCAGCCCTTATCATAAAACACTTTTGTGATAGACTCTAATGTTGGATGATGAGCACCCACATCGATGTAAAATCCATTTGGTATGTGTCCGATTAGATTATCGAGAATCTCATCTTCTTTATAATGGCAGTGATACATTAATAATTCCCAGCAACCGACGACGCGGCGGCAAGACCGTATCTTGCCTGTCCTAAAGCAGTACCACCCACAACAGTATCTCCAGAATAAGTGTAAACATCTGTCGTAGCAACTTGAATTGTTGTATAACCACCACCAAAGATCCCCTGGACTGTGTTTCCGGCTGCGGAAAGCTTTTGTCTTGCGGTGCCGAGCACCGTGCCAGAAGCAACTGTGTTACTAGAATAAGTATATTTGTCTACTACGTTTGAATTTGAACCCGTTGCACCACCACCAAAATAACCTACAGTGGTTGTTCCACAAGCACTCATACCAGATCTACCAACTATAAGTGAACCTCCCGCTGCAACTGTATCTCCTGAGTAAGTGTAGATATTGGTATAAGTTTGCGGTGAAGCTGAACCACCACCGAAGATACCAACAGTTGCATTACCTGCTGCTGAAAGTGTGTTACTTGCTTGACCTAAGTTTGTTCCTGAGGCGACTGTATCTCCTGAGTAAGTGTATTTGTCACACAAAGCAGAGTCTGAACCCGTGTAACCACCACCATAAATTGCCTCAGTTGAATTACCCGAAGCAGCTAAGTAACCTCTTGCTGTTCCTATTGACGTACCTGAACCAACAGTATCGCCTGAGTAAGTGTACTTTTCTACTATTGCCGTATAACCACCAGAAACTGCACCTGCGCCAAAATAACCTACTGTGGATGTTCCAGCAGCCGCTAATACCTGGCGAGCAGTAATAACAGTTCCTGCTCCTACTGTATTGTTTGAGTAAGTGTATTTGTCTGTGTAGGTAGAGTAAGTAGTAGAATAATATCCACCACCAAATAATGCAATACCGTTATTAGGTACGGCCGCTCCGAACATTATCATTCCGCCAAGCATATTATTTTCCCTTAAACCGTTAAGTTACCGATTAGCACCCAAGTATCCGTTCCAGTCTTTTGTAAGATGGCGCCAGCATACTGAGCTGCTATAGATTTATTACTACCTTGTGAGTATATAGTAACACCTGCCCCTTGTGCAAGGGTCACTTTACCGGCTCCGAGTTGGCATACTTCTATCTGTGTATCCACCGGAAAGGCAACCGAGCTATTTGGTGGCACAGTTACCGTTTGTGCTGACGCGTTCGAAAAGGTGCAAAACTTACCAGCATCCGATAACGCAAAGGTGTAAGTCGTCCCGGTCTGATTATTTGATGGAACGATTGTCTGGTTTGATGTCGCTATACCTGTAAGCATAGATCCATTACCGATGAAATAATGTGCTGAATCAACGGTTATGTTCCCTGTAGAATAAAGCGAAGTTACATTTGCCGCTAATGTTGCATTATCTAATGTTGTTGGTGTAACATAAGTACCCGCAACTGAAGTACCAGTGCCTAAACCAAACCAGATATGTGTTGAATCAACAACATAATAAGTTAATAAAGTTACTGATCCAGCAGTTGAATTAACTGTTGTAGAACCATTTATTGATTCCCAGTTTGCCCCAAAGTTTAATACAGATGGCGTAGCATTTTGTGTTATTGAGATCTGCCCTGACTGACCTGCTACTGCATTGATTGGATTAGATAATGTCTGAGTCGTTGTTGCTTGTAAAGTGACAGCAAAGTTATTATTTACTGAAAGGTCAACTGCTACTGCATTAGAAGCAACCGCAAGAGTTGTGACCGCGCCATTGAATCCACCAGTAATAGCACCAGAAACTGTTGGGTTACTTATTGTTGGAGTAGTTATTGTTGGTGTTGAGATAGTAGCACCAGAACTTAATACAACATTGCCAGTTCCAGTAGAGCTATAAGAAGTGTCCCAAGCAGTTCCAGTTGAATGAGCAAAACCAGCTCCTGGATAAACCATAGTGTTGATTGCTATATTTCCTGCTGAAGTTACTCGTCCTTTACCGTCAACGATTATTTGTGGAACGTGAGTTGTGTCACCAAAAATACCTGGCGCAGAATTCACAGTGGCTAAAGTTGCATTTGTAATGTCGACACCAGTTGTGCCAGATAAGGTCAAGTCACCACCAGTTACTGAAATAGTGCTTGATATTGCTGAAGTTGAAACCGCAGTTATCAGACCTTTGCCATTAACTGTAATAACTGGAACAGATGAACTGCTACCAAAAGAGCCAGTATTTGGATTTACTGTTGCTAAAGTTGTCGCGTTACCAATAGATGTTACATCACCAGTTAGATTTGCGTTGGTTACCACATTTGACGCGGTTCCAAGAAATCCTGGAGCAGTTATATATTCAGAAGAAGTCCAACCAGCAGAAGGGCTTTCCCAGTTAAAAGTTTTACTTGTGTCACCAAGAACAGTAATACCACCACCAGTTGCTGTCACATTTGAAGGAGTTGCTACATTACCTAATGTGATATTATTATCTTGAACTACTAAAGTCTGAGTATCAACCGTAACAGTATTACCTACAACAATAAGATTGCCGTTGATTGTCGCATCACCAGATGTAGTAAATGTGGTAAAAGAACCAGTTCCGCCAACGATACTACCATTAAAGGTGGGAGCAGACACTGCCCCTGTAAAAATCGCGTCCGAGTTAAATGTCGCGTTTCCGTTAAAAAAGGTAGCACCACTAAAGTGTGCTGTCCCATCTGACTGAATAATAAAAACATCATATAATGTATTACCCGAATTACCCGTTGAGAAGACGGCTGTGCCGTTATCTGGATTTTGTAGTGTAAAGTTTTTTGTTGAGTCTACATTCTGACCCAGTTGTATGTTGTCACTGATTAAAGTACTCATATTCTTTCCTTATTAAGGTATTTAGTTGCCGCTCAGAAACCAAAATGAACCTTCTGATATTACGACTGTAGCTCCTGGAGAAATAGTTATAGGGCCAACCGAATGAGAGTTAAATCCTGGCGGTATTATAAAACTATTTGTAACTGCTTGTTGATTTAAGAAAAATATTTCATCTGTTGATCCACCAGTTCCGTACCCCTGATTAGATCCTGATCCTGTGTGTGAAATAACGAAGGCAGTTGTTGCTATCTGATTACTATTTGTTCCTATTGGTGCTGTTGGGGCAGTTGGCACCCCAGTGAATGCTGGATTTGACAACGGCGCTGGCAAATATCCCAAAGCAGAAACCACATCACTTGACTGTAGATAAATCGTGCCTGTTCTTTTATTGAACGACAGAACACCAGACGACGGATCAACCATATTCTTCTGTATTATATTTAACCAGCGAAACAAAACCTCATCTCTAATAAGAGTATCAGATTTTTGTGGTGGGGGAGGAACAGGAAGCACAGCCATTATGTTTGTCCTGGTTCAACTAATATTTCTGCCCCACTTATACCGGAATAGCAGTTATTCACATCAACTATTTTATAAACTCTGTCACGAGTAACGCCGAGCTTGTAAAAAATAACACGATTTTGATGCTGACCGACTTCACCCAAACCGCACCATCTTTCGTTACTCCAAGTTAATCCGCCGTCGTCTGAATATTGAAGCATAACTTGTGGTGGATTTTGTCCGTCCGTAACTGTTCCTGGAGTAAAGTCAATCTGCAAACTCGTGTGACGCATACGCTTTAAGCTATTTGAAACGTGTGGAGTTATTCTTGTTCGTCCAATAATCTGACCGTTGTCTGTATTATTATCTACGTCTAAGAAGTAAAGATTGCCTGTTGTGTTGTCGCCAACAACGTGTTTTCCCATAAAGTAGATGTGACCCTGAGCAAGCGATCTTCCTGCTTGTAATCCATAGCCATATTGTCTTTCGTGCCAAACTAACTTGCCTGTTTGTTGATAGCAAGTTAGATCAAATATTAAAGTCGTATCTATTCCTGGAACATCTAACTGGTAAAAGTTATGTCCCTGATACTGATAAGTTGTTGCTTCAGCTAATGCCAACTGATCTGAATTTGCTTTACCTAAGATCTGTTGTATTGCGTATGTACTAACCGTTGTTGGTGTGTATCCGTTAGCCATTTCAACACTTGAACCACCGCGCGGGTCTCTTGACAACCAAATAATAGTATTGTCAAGCTTCTGTATTGTTGCTGCTGAGTGGCAACCTGTTTCAACTAAGATACCAGATCTGCGTTGGAATATATCGTTTCCTGTTGCTCCACCACCATAGTCAAACCATAGCTCAGTCACGTTGTCGCAAAATATCCACAAATCTTCGTTGTTAGACATAATTCCGACTATATTGTTGGCATTTGTTTCTGCTGCGGCAAATCCAATAATATTTGTTGAATAAAGATCAGTCCAATAAAACTGGTTGCTGTCTTTCTTTGCGAATAGATTATATCCGTCCAAGTAAGTTGTTGAGATAGCTGGTAACCAACCTTCACCAACAATAATAACTTGAATTGAAAATCCTGAACCTCTTCCACCTAAATAGGTATTCGGAACTGTGATTGTATCTCCGCCGTTATAGCCAAGACCACCCAGGATAAGTTCGTAGTTTGTTACAATACCTCCTGAAACAGTAATATTAAGAACACAACCAATACCAACACCACCAGTTACTGGGACGCTATAATAAACTCCATCTACATAACCGGCACCGCCAACTAAGTTGCCCAGACCAATAATATTTCCACCACCACCACCAGATGTATCTTGAATCAGTAGAGTATCTGTCGCTGTTGTGTATGTATAAACATCACCAATATCTGGACAGACAATGAATAAAGTGCTATTATTATAACTGAACTGGCAAGTTTGGTTTCCAGCAATAGATCCGTGAGGAACCGCGGTCCAACCAGTTGACCCTGTTGTTCCTCTTAGTTCGTAAAGTTTGTTACCAAATACCCAATATGCTTCTGAAGTAGAAACAGCATACCCGCCTCTTGAAGGGCCATCTAACCCGGTTAGAAGGGCAGTTAATCCTGGAGAAGGAGCCAGTTGTGCCGGTTCGGCGTCTTTTCCTGACTGTGTTTCATCATATTCCACATAACGATTAACCAATCTCTGACAATCGTATTTGTAGTTCTTGAGATTATATGTTGGCCCGACAAAGTTTTTAAATCTTGTGCTTTGAGCTGCCATATTAAACCCTCAATGTATCCGATTGAATCATATATCTTCCGGCTTGACTTCCCATTGCTCCAGCGTCGAATCCCATTCTTTGTAGTTCTTGTCCGTTGTTTTCTTCCAATAGACGCTTGTATTGAACTGCTTGCTGAACTACAGTAAGTGGTGCTTCGATACCATTCTCAGCGGCGATTAAACGAGCTAAGTTAAAGCGTATTGCTCCTCTGTATGCTGGAGGCAACGAAACAGTGTCAGATAATAGAAAATTGCTATTCAATAGATCAAAATAATGAACTATAACCTCACCAATTGACAGGTTTGGTATAGGCCACAAGTTAAGGGTAGCTAAGGGGAATCCTTGATCGTAATATCCATATTGTGACAGCTGACCAGTAATGCCTTTTGAAGTAACATTCCCCCAGTCGTTAGCCGAAAGTAAGTAAATAGGCAGATCAACAAACGGTGTCGTTGTTAGTTGTCTAAACCAAGCAGATTCTAATGCTGCTGGGCGTGTTGGTAAGTCAAAATCTCCACCAGGACCGAAAGTATAGGCTTGTTTTGTGCCGCTTACTGTGATGCTTTTAATAGCTACTGTATAAAGATTTAGGTTATCCGCATTCCACGCATCAATCATCTCTTGTAAAGTATAAAGTCCTGCCTGAGCCTGTGAGGGTGAGAGTGTTTCTCCTTCGCCTTTAACACCTGACAGAATATATGTGTTTGTGATTAGATCTAAGTAGGTTTGTGTCATTGTGTGTTTCCTTGATTATGTAGGTATTTAGCGAGGGATTATAGTCAAAGAAAAGCCCGGTTTCCCGGGCGTCTCTTTTATTTCTTTACTAACTTAGCCTTGCACACGACAAGCCAAAGTAGGACGAACAAGTTTCCATCCGTACAATACGTCCGCACGGTGATAAACCACGTCTAACTGTGGATCATACTGTTTAGCAAAACGAATACTTACGCCGGTTTCAGGATCTTTAGCGATGTAAGCTTCAGCTCCTGGCAAATCTGTTGGTAGATCACAGAATGCAACCATATAAGCATCTTTGTGCCATACGAGGTTTACGTCGGTTGTAACATTTGCAGCACCGATGAATGTAACAGTAGCTCCATCAGCAGCAGAAGCCGAAACTGTCTCATTAGGAGCAGTAACATTGATTGCTGGTAAAACTGAAAGTGCGATGTTACCTGCAACAGCAGTAGCGTCGGCTTGAACTGTGAACACTTGCAACTTGTTAGTTGCTGTACGAGCTATTGGGTTGATGCTGTAAACACCAGCAATAACGAATTGGTCGCCTTGTGTAGCAGTTGTAGTAACTGAACCGTTTGTTAAAGTAATGCTTGTGCCAGTAACAGCTGAACCACCACCGTTAACTGTCCAACCTGTAGCTGAACGAGTACCAGTTGTGAATGTTGGCAAGTTCTGAGTCATAACCCACTCAAGACCAGCAGCAAGACCCATCAAACCGCGTTTGTATTGATCAGCAATTTCAGTAGCTGATTGGAACAAACTCTTTAAGCCGTCAACAACAGCAGCTGAAGCAGATGGTGTAAGAGCAACATAACGATCGCCGTCACGTGGAGCAGCTTGTGTATCTAATACAGCACCAGCATCCAAGAATGGACGAAGTGTTGATACGTCAGCACCTGTGAAAGCAGCAGGAACGCCAGCAGTGTAAACACCTGGAGTTACTAAGCTAGCACCTTGGTAGAACAATTTGAAGCCGTCAGCGTCAATATCTGAAGCTAATTGTGCCATTTGTGGTTTAAGGACACGATCACCAAACAAATCGATCTTTAACTTTAGATCTTCTGTTGAGAAGTCAACAGCGATGTGACGCTGTAGCACTTGCAACGAAGTATTCGTTTCAGTTGTGTTGTTTAGGTAAATTGCTGTTTGAAGAGCAGATTTGTAACGAACTGGAATACGAATATTCACAGTGTCGCCGTTCTTGTAGCCGACTTTACCGAACATTGAGTCGATAGTCTGAGCAGCACGTGGAACTAGAACGAATTGGTTGCGTAGAACTAACAAAGCTTCGTTCGTGATAGCTAAGTTGGTTAATAGTGTATTTGAAGCGGCCATAATAGGCTCCTTATAAAAAATAAGATTACTAAGGTCGCTTCAGAATTTCTGAAAGAACTAACCCGTTATCTTGTCTTTTGTGAGGATTTTCTAAACTTCATGTATTCTTCAAAGTTGCCTGTAGCTAACACATCGTCCATAGACTTTGATGTTGTTTTCAAGCCACCTTTCAGTTTTGGTGGAGTTTTCAGATCATCCTTCACAGCCGTCACTTTGTTCTTAGATTTAGCTGATTCAATTCCAGTTTCAAGCTTTGTGAGAATCTTAACCTGGTTAATCGAGTTTGCCTTTGCAAACTTCTCCGCAAGTTCGTTATCTTGTAAAAGTTGATAAAGCACTGCTGGTCCGTATTCGCTGTCAGTTAAGAATGTTCTTGCTGATTCGTGTGATGGGCTTGTAAGATTTACATCTACTAACGCATCTACATGTACTACAGCATCATAATCTTCAATTTCAGTTTTTACTTCTTTTTCGCGGCTATTCCAAGTTTCTGTAGTCTTTTCAGCTACTTCACGAAGTTTAGCAACTTGCGCTTCTTTACTTCTTTCAAAATCACGTTTGTCTTCTCTCCAATCTACTAATGCTTCAATATATTCCGCATTATCAGCAAACTGGTGGGCTCCTGGTTTAGGTTGAGTAAACTCAGTATCTAAACCAACTGATTGGCCTTGAGTTGGAACTTGTCTGCGTAACTCCTCAAGTTCTCTACGAGCGATATCACGCTGTTCAATAACTTGTTTCACACGCTCGTTAAAGTTCTTCTTACTCTTTAATGGCTTGTCATCTTCATCTTTTAATTCTTCGTTTTCGGAATCATTTTCTGCTGCCGAGGCATCTTCGGTTACGGCATTTCCTTCTGATTCGTCTTCAATTGCCTCTGTTTCTACTTCATCAACGGCTACATCTTCTGAGGTAATAACATCTTCAACTGTATTTTGTTCTGTATTTTCATTTTCCATGTTCGTATGGTCCCCGAGGTTATCAGTGTCTATTAGCGGGCAAGGACGCTTACTTCTATTTATATAATCTATTTATATAATCTATTTATACAAACTAAATCGAAATGTTATTTCTTTTTAGCTTTTCCGGCTTTAGCCATTTTTTCCATCTTCTTTTCGCCGTATTTCTTAATGCCAGCTGCGGCTGCTACTGCTGCTGGATTAGAAGCACCTGATTTTGCGGCTGCTTTTTCAACAGCGGCAAATCTCTTTCCTGAACCTAATTTTGCTTTTGCCATTTTATTTTCCTTTCTTTTTATTTATGTTGACCAGGCGTTACTGAATAGATTTACTTGAAGTCTTGCACTATAGCGCAACCCGTATTTCATTGCCAACTCTGCCACACGACGTTCGTTTAAGGAATGTTTATCTACAGTTCCTCCTTCTCCCATCAAATAAACCGGACCAGTAAATCCTGCATTACGATATATCTGCATTACTTCAACTGCTTCTTCTACGTCGGCATTTGTTGCAACGACAAACTTCAAATAAGTGTGTCCGTATGTTTGATAGTCGACTACTTCTTCTGGACGTATTGCATCCTCACGCGATTCTCCGCTACAGCTTAATTTAGCACTTACCGAGAACGTAACCTCTCTATCTTTTCCTTCGTGTGTCCAATACAATAATTCTGTTTTAAAGTCGTCGCTTAGTCGTTGGGTGCCATTTGTTTCAAATGTAATTTCTTTTAATCCTGCTATCTTTGGATGATTTAATAAATCAGGATACGCACGTTGCCATCCAAGCAATGGTTCGCCGCCTGTAATAACAAGATGCTCATCTCTCCACTCTTTAAACGGCAATAGATTGACAATGTCTTCTGCTAATTCATCTGTATTACGCATTGGGCTAAGATGCTTGAATTTGGGGTGCCACGAGGCGAATGAATCGCAACCACTGCTAACAAGCGGCAGTTGACCATACTCTTTAAATTCCCCGATACGAGAAACAATTGGTTCTATTTCTCTGCTTCGTTCACCTTTAGGCATGCCAAAACCCGAACAAGTAAAATTGCATCCAAATGTTCGTAAGAACATGGACGGAACGCCCTGATACTTACCTTCGCCTTGTATGCTATAAAATAACTCAGATACTCTGATCTTTGCCATTTTATTTTCCTTTCTTTTTAGCTGACCTTTTTACAGAATACGCGATTGCCACCGCCTGCTTTTGTGGCTTTCCTGCTGCTATTTCCTTCTTGATATTTTCGCTGAAGGCTTTCTTACTGGTTGATTTTTTAAGTGGCATTATTCACTTTCCTTATCTGCTATTTCCATATCGCTTTTCTTACCGTCTGATGTATCTCTTAACATTTTCGCGTATTGCTCTAACTTTTCTAATGGACTAAGTTCTATCGGTGCTGGTGCTGGTGTATTTGGGTTAGGAATAACTGTTCCGTTCTGATCAGGAACAATAACTTCTGGACCATCTTCACCAACTACTGTAGGTTGACCTGCTTCAACTGGGCCACCATCTTCTCTGTGTGGCATATTCTTAGTTTGTTCGGCCATCAGATGAGGAAGTAAGATTTTGTGCATGTTTTCAATGTGCTCAATCTTATCTTTAATCATTTCCATCATAATCTTAGCATTGTTGTTTTCTTCATCTTTTTTCATACGCAACTTTTCAAGCTCCATCTCAATACGAGCCTGGTTATTGTCAATCTTAACTTGATTTTCAGCTTTGAGGGTATCTGTTTTAATAAGCATTTCTGCCTTCTCGTATTCGGCTTGTATAGTTTGTAGTTCTTTTGTCAATTGCTGAATCATCTGATTAGCTTGTTCCATCTCAGCTTGAGCTTGAGGAGGTAATGGAGGTAATCCTTTACTTGTATCAACTAACTGGGGGAAATTTGCCGCAAATAACTTCTGCAGTCTATCCTGAACAACTTTTGACCCAGGAAAATCCATAGCACTAACCATAATATCTTGCAATACTGGAACAAGTTGTGGGTCAATACGGGTAAGTTCTAAGATCTGATTTAACGCTGCTTGCTTTTTAGTAGCAAAAGCAGGTCCAGCATTTACTTTAACTGAATATTCACCAATTCCTAAGTCATAGCGTTTTTGAACACCATTCATATTGAAGATTTGATTTATCTTCACAACTTCTTCTGAAGAGTCAGGATTTACAATCTTAACTGTTCTTGCTTCAGAATAAATGCGCGGAATAAGATCAATAAGAACTTCGCCTAAGTGCTGCATACTCATTACCAAGTTATCACTAAAGTGTAAGTTAGAAGTATTTCCTTGTTGAGCCAAAGTCTGAATAGCTATACCAGATTGTTCGTTTGCTGTTTGTCCTTTACCAAGACCAGAATCATAAATTCCGATTGTAGCTTGTAGTTCATCTGACCAGTGCTGAGATGCTTGTAACAAGTCCATAATCTGACCTGTTTGATCGGCTCTCTGTGGTGGTGGATTAGGCAATAATTCGCCAGCTTGTGCTGGATTATCTCTAAATGCATCCCATAACAAAACTGACCAGTTTTCTGTGTTTGCTGTTTGCCATTGCTTCTGATATGGAGCAATAGAACGTTTGTCAGCAACCCAAGGTGCTTTATTAGCTGAACCAATTCGTCTTGCAATAGATGAAGCCATATAGTTAAGCATTTTTTGTGGGTCTTTTGCATAACGAATAATACCACGAATGTCGCGGCGTCCATTCACGACTGTTTGTGGTCCGATAATGCCAACAAACGGAAAATGTTCTCCTGGCCAGTCGCCTTCACGAAGTATTTCTGTCCCGTTCATATCCATCCATTTAATCTTTGTTACCATAACTTCGCGTTTGCGTGAAAATATTTCTTCAGATCCGCCTTTAGTTGTGGGGAATGGCATACGACCAGTCATATCTTTATCTGCTTCTTGAGCATCAACTGCTGGTTTTTCATAAACTGTTGTATCAATAACTCGACCGTCAGCAAGTTTGTATTGAACTGCTGAGATCTGCTCTTTATACCAGTAACGCAATACTCGAATATCTTTGTTTAGACTATTCTGGTTCATACCCCACGAATCCTGGTTTACGCCTGTTGAAGTAATGTCTAAAGTATTTGCTTGTGATCGTGGAAATTCAATACGATAATCGTCTAAACTCCAGTCTGATATTTCAAACCAGTAGTTAGCATCACTAAAGTCTGCTGACTCTGAACTAAAGTCAGGCAATACAGTAAATGGGTCAAATACTGAACTAATCTTTAGTTTCTTCATATTAGACCAGGAGTTTTTGCTCAGTGGTTCAATGTCGACTCTTAAAAATCCAAACCCAGCAACTAAAGCACCGTTCTCACCAGCGGCGTGAATATAATGAACTTGGGCATTACTGTCATCTTGAATGTGGCGGATAAGACCATTGTAAATGTCAGCTGTATCGTCAGAGCCTGACTCATCTGTAGGCGACACTGTAATAGTAATCTCTCTTGAACGAAGTTCATTTTCTATTTGTTTAACAAACTGTGGTAATCGATTCACTGATATAACTGGTTCTTTCTTAACTTGACCAGCAGCAATAAGAGCAGCGTCCCATTGCTGCCCTGAATAGAACTCAAGATCAGATTCTGCCTTAGTTCTTATGTCTCGCCATTGTTCTGAGCATACTTGGAATAAATCCACAGCGGCCGTTAGCCTATCTGCCCTTGCTTGTTCTTCTTTTTCTTCTGGGGTTTCTGTTTCGGGATTGAATCTATTTTTAGTATAGTTCTCTTTTGACATTATATTTTCCTGTAAGTGACTAAGCATTGGCCTCCACAATGGAGTAATTGACTTAGTATGTCTTATTTAGTTGAATCTACTACTCTATAAGGAGCATAAACTATTTTGTTAGTATTCAGATCATAAATCTGAATAAGTACTGTGTCCCCCTACTTCTGAATTTTTTGGATTATGTGCCACAGTTTCTAATTGTTCAAGTGTTATCTCTCTAAGTGCTGTATTAAATTGATTGTTTTTCATTTTAGTTCTCCTTTTAATTAGACATCCAACTGTTAGGCGAAAGACCTCCCCAATCGTTAAAGTCGAATGATACTTCTGATTCTTGCTCTGTTTTTTCTGACTGGATCTGAGTTTTAGACTCAGCAATAAGTTTTCCAGTCATTTGCCCGTATCGAACAGTATCAAGTGCATGGTCGTCTCCAGAAAATCCAGACTTTGCTCTTGAATATGATCTAAACTCTCGCCTTGTATTCACACAAGTAGTATAGATTTTTAGCTTACCGTCTAACATTGCTTGGAATGTCTTAGCAATACCAGTTTCCAGGGCATTGTCAGCACTGGTCATAGCAATGAGATAGTCAGTAAAATACATTTGTCTTGTTGCTGTTCC
>Ga0307375_10001073_pt1 | contig 31072 bp, 23 predicted proteins | sample TR1MG_FD_202531 | JGI IMG/M metagenome (GOLD analysis project Ga0307375, IMG submission 202531) | Soil microbial communities from Risofladan, Vaasa, Finland - TR-1 | ecosystem: Environmental > Terrestrial > Soil > Coastal area > Acid sulfate soil | place: Finland: Risofladan, Vaasa | collected... | reverse complement strand
GAAATCGTAGAAGCTCAAAGGACAACATGGTTTATCTTTAAGGGACACATTCCTGCCTTTATTGCGTTCATCATTTTCCTGATTGCCAGTACAGCTGAAACCAACCGTGGTCCCTTTGACCTTGCTGAAGCCGAATCAGAATTAACAGCAGGGTACCATACAGAGTATTCCGGAATCAAATTCGCATTTTTTTTCCTGGCTGAATATATTAATATGTTCATTGTAGCATCAATTGGTGCAACAATTTTTCTTGGAGGATGGATGCCATTTCACGTAGGTAACTGGGATGGCTTTAACATGGTCATGGATTTCATTCCACCATTTATATGGTATATAGGAAAAACAGCATTTATAATCTTCATGATGATGTGGTTTAAATGGACATTCCCCAGGTTAAGGATTGACCAGCTTCTGACATTGGAATGGAAGTACCTTCTTCCCATTAACCTTGTTAATGTTCTGATTATGGCCCTTATAGTATTGATGGGCTGGCATTTTTAATCATAAATAACTAATAAACATATACCTCTGAATGAGAAGTATAATAAATTATCTGAAGGAAATAATTGAAGGTATCTGGTCGCTGATGAAAGGGATGAAAGTTACCGGATCATACTTTGTCAGACCAAGCACTATTGTCACTCAAAAATACCCCAATAACCGTAAGGAACTTGTAATGTTTGACCGTTTTAAGGGAGAAGTGATCATGCCTCATAATGAAAAAAATGAGCATAAATGTACAGGTTGCGGGATATGCGAGATAAATTGTCCCAATGGTTCAATTGAAGTAATCTCAAAGACCATAATAACTGATGATGGCAAGAAGAAAAGAATTATTGACAAACATATTTACAGGCTAAGCATGTGTACATTCTGTGCTTTATGTGTAAAGACATGCCCTTCAAATGCTTTGGCATTTTCGCAGGAGTTTGAGCATGCTGTATTCAACAGGGCTCTGCTTATAAAGACTTTAAATAAACCAGGTTCACAACTAATGAAAGGAGTTGAATGATGGCTTCCAATCAGATCATGTTCATTTTGTTTGCAGCAATGATAGTTATCTTCTCAGTGCTGACAGTAACTACACGTAGGATTCTGAGAGCAGCAGTATATCTTCTGTTTGTTCTTGTATCGACTTCAGGGATATATTTTATGCTGAATTATCAGTTCATGGCAGCGGTTCAGCTTACGCTATATGCAGGAGGGATAGTTGTACTGATTATCTTCTCGATTCTTCTAACAAGTCACATAAGTCAGAAATTTGAACCTGAGGGTTGGAAAAAAACTGTTTTTTCTGCTATTGCCAGTATTGCCGGTGCAATTCTGGCCATAATAACAATCCTTGATTTTAATTTCGAAGCTACCACTCAGGCCGCCGTTGAAGTAAACATGAGGCTGATAGGCAAAAGCATTCTTTCATATGGCTATGACGGATATGTATTGCCATTTGAGGTAATATCTGTACTACTGCTTGCAGCAATGATTGCTGCAATTGTGGTTGCAAAAAAAGCAGGTCCGGCAAATACTAAATCACCTAACTATAATAAGGAATAAATATGATAACAGGAATACCACTTCAGTACTTTTTGATTCTTGCAACTCTGATGTTCTTTGCAGGAGTTTACGGTTTTCTTACCCGTCGCAACCTTATTACGATACTCATGTCGGTGGAATTAATCCTCAATTCGGTGAACATTAACTTTATGGCATTCAATAGTTTTCTTTATCCTCATAAAATGGAAGGTATGTTCTTCAGCCTCTTTGTAATAGCTGTTGCAGCATCAGAAGCTGCAGTTGCAATAGCAATTATAATAAACATATACAGGAGATTTGCTACCATTAATGTGGAGAATGTTAACGAAATGAAATATTGATATTAGAAACTACAGATAGCTAACAATGATAAATTTCGGGTATACAATTTGGATTCTGCTTCTGCCCTTTCTGATGTTCCTGCTGCTTGGACTGGCCGGACATAAGCTTAAGGCGAAACTATCAGGACTGCTTGGAACAGCAGGTTTGGGAATAATAACTTTTCTGTCCTATCTGACTGCATATCAATATTTCTTTACATCTGAGAAAGTTGATGGTGCATTCCAGAAAATCATATCCTTTAATGGTGTCTGGCTCAGACTTACGGAGAACCTGCATATTGATATCGGGATTCTGCTTGATCCTATTTCAGTAATGATGTTAATCGTGGTGTCAACGGTATCCTTTACGGTTCATATTTACAGCCTCGGTTATATGAAAGGCGAAAAAGGATTTGAGCGTTTCTTTTCATTCCTTTCCCTTTTCAGCTTCTCTATGCTGGGTCTGGTTGTTGCTACCAACATTTTTCAGATGTACATCTTCTGGGAACTTGTCGGTGTTTCATCATACCTTCTGATAGGATTCTATTATACAAAACCTTCTGCTGTAAGAGCCTCCAAGAAGGCCTTTATTGTTACAAGATTTGCAGATATGGGTTTTCTGATCGGCATCCTTATTTTATCATTTAACACTAAGACATTTGATTTCATAACACTTACAAGTCTTTCCGGACCAGCAATTACCCAGACAGGCGGAGCTGCCTTTATGGGACTATCAGTAATAACATGGTCAATGATTTTAATTTTCATGGGAGGTGTTGGAAAATCAGCCATGTTCCCCTTCCATATCTGGTTACCTGATGCCATGGAAGGTCCGACTCCGGTCTCAGCTCTCATACATGCTGCCACTATGGTAGTAGCCGGTGTTTACCTTGTTGCCAGGATGTTTCCGGTGTATGCTTTTTCAGCTCCGGAAGCACTGGATGTTGTTGCTTACGTAGGTGCTTTCTCCTCTCTATTTGCAGCAATAATAGCCTGTACCCAGACAGACATAAAAAGAGTACTTGCATACTCAACCATGTCGCAGATCGGGTATATGATGCTTGCACTCGGGGTATCAGGCTATGGAGGTCACGAAGGTCTTGGATTTATGGCATCCATGTTTCATCTCTTCACTCATGCAATGTTCAAAGCCCTGCTGTTCCTTGCTGCTGGTGCCATAATTCATGCAGTCCACAGCAATTATATGACTGATATGGGTGGATTAAGAAAGCACCTGCCGATAACTCATCTGACATTTCTTGCTGCATGTCTTGCCATTTCAGGTATTCCGCCGTTCTCAGGTTTTTTCAGTAAAGATGAAATTCTTACAGCTGCCCTTCATCATAACAAATTACTTTTTGCTGTGGAATATGCAGTTGCAGGTATAACAGCATTCTATATGTTCAGACTGTATTTCAGCATATTCTGGGGCAGAGACACTCATTATCACCATACGCCTCATGAAGCTCCTGCAACAATGACGATTCCTTTGATTATACTTGCCCTTGGTGCTATATTTTCAGGATTCCTGCCATTCCATGAGCTTGTAACATCCGACGGCAAGGGTTTTGAAGCCCACATCGAACTTTCTGTTGCAATACCCTCAGTGATTATTGGGCTTATGGGTATCGGGCTTGCTTATCTGATGTACAAAAAAGAATCAGTAATTCCCGACAAACTTGCTGCAACCTTTAAATACAGCTACAAGTGGGCATATAACAAGTTTTACATTGATGAGGTTTATCTTTATGTCACAAAAAAAATAATCTTCAGATATATCTCAACACCAATTGCATGGTTTGACAGACATATAGTTGACGGAACCATAAATGCAATTGCATTTGTAACACAACTTGCCTCATTCAGAATAAGGCAATTCCAGTCGGGCCAGCTGCAGAAGTATGGATTCGTATTCATTACAGGTGCTATTACACTGGCAATAATATTTATATATCTGTGGAAGTAATAGTTAAACAGGAAAAGATTTAGAAACGATGGATATTTTAACACTCTTTGTAGTAATTCCGGTGCTTACAATAACAGGAATCCTGTTTTTAAAGGATACAAAACAAGTACGAGTTATATCAGCTATCGGAATGGGGATACAGTTAATAATGGCAGGTGTACTTGTATTTTTATACTTATCGGCTCGTAATGCAGGAAACACTGATGAAATGCTTTTTATTAAAGACTACCTGTGGTTCAGTAGCCTTAATATTCACTATGCTATTGGTGTTGACGGAATTTCGGTAGCCATGATCTCCTTAACCTCCCTTGTCGTTTTTGCAGGAATTTTTGCTTCCTGGGAGGTTGAGTTTCTTACAAAGGAGTTTTTCGTATCACTGATTCTTCTGGCAACAGGTGTATTCGGGTTCTTTATTTCTATTGACCTGTTCACAATGTTCCTGTTTTATGAACTGGCGGTTATCCCGATGTATCTCCTTATCGGAATCTGGGGAAGCGGTCCCAAAGAATACTCTGCCATGAAACTTACGCTTATGCTAATGGGCGGTTCAGCGCTTATTCTGCTGGGACTTCTTGGAATATATTTTAATTCAGCTCCTGACGGAGGCCAGTTCACATTCAATCTTCTTGAGATTTCAAAGGTAACAATACCTATATCAGCACAACGGCTCTTCTTCCCTCTTACATTTGTTGGATTTGGAGTATTAGGAGCGCTTTTCCCTTTCCATACATGGTCGCCTGATGGCCACGCCTCCGCTCCCACTGCCGTTTCGATGCTCCATGCAGGTGTTTTGATGAAATTAGGTGGTTACGGAGCCTTCAGAGTTGCTATTTTCCTTATGCCTGAGGCGGCGTCAGAGCTTAACTGGATATTTATCATACTGACATCAATAAGCGTTGTATATGGCGCTTTTGGAGCTATAGCTCAGAAAGATCTTAAATACATTAACGCCTATTCATCAGTAAGCCATTGCGGACTGGTATTATTTGCAGTACTGATGATGAATCAGACTGCTCTTAACGGCGCAGTTATTCAGATGATCTCACATGGACTTATGACGGCTCTGTTTTTTGCCCTAATAGGAATGCTCTACGGAAGAACACATACGAGGATGATTAACCAGATGGGTGGACTTATGAAAGTAATTCCATTCCTGTCAGTAGCATACGTTATTGCAGGTCTTGCTTCACTGGGTCTTCCTGGTCTGAGCGGTTTTGTTGCAGAGATGACAATTTTTGTAGGTGCTTTCCAGCATACCGATATCTTCCACAGGGTTGTCACAATTGTTGCTGTTTCGTCAATTGTCATAACTGCAGTTTATATTCTTAGAGTAGTAGCAATACTGCTTCTGGGGCCGACTACCGATGAGCACCACAAACATCTTACAGATGCAAAATGGTTTGAAAGGGTCTCTGTCGTTACACTTATCGGTTCGGTGGCAGGCATAGGACTTGCACCTTACTGGTTATCTACAATGATAGGCAACAGTCTTCATCCAATTGTGGAAAAGATACTTGCAGTTAACCCTTTTTAAAGTATAAACAGAACAGGATAAAAATAGCATATGAGCTTAGAATCATTCCTAATAATGCGACATGAATTGCTACTTACAGCAGCGGTTCTAATAGTATTAATGGCAGAAATATTTGGAAATCCGGCCAGTAAAAAATCGTTGATAACCTTCACCATTGTAATATTCGGATTAATTACTGCTACTGGTTTCCTTCCTTCAGCTGAGGGAGAACTTTTTGGCGGAATGTATTTATCTACTGCCAGCAGGCTGGTTATGAAAAATATTCTGAACATTGGAGTACTCCTGGTATTTATTCAGTCGGCCGACTGGCTCAGAAGAGATGAGAATGCAGAGAAAATTACCGAATATTTTATACTTCTCATCTCAACACTTATCGGGATGAATTTCATGATTTCGGCAGGACATTTCCTTATGTTCTATATTGGTCTGGAGCTGGCTACAATACCAATTGCAGCACTGGCAGCATTTGATCGATATAAAAATCATTCTGCTGAAGCAGGCATCAAGCTCATTCTTATATCTGCTCTTTCTTCCGGAATACTCCTGTATGGGTTGTCAATGATTTACGGGACAACCGGATCTCTTTATTTTAAAGAGGTAGCAGAGATTTTCAGTGACCAAGGTCTTCAGATACTGGGATTTATTTTCTTCTTCACCGGAATGGCATTTAAAATATCAATTGTTCCGTTCCATCTGTGGACTGCTGATGTATATGAAGGTGCTCCTATTAACATAACCTCATACCTTTCTGTAATATCCAAAGGAGCTGCTGTCTTTATATTTATCATTATTCTCTTCACTGTATTTCCAATGATTATTGAAACATGGCAGAAGGCAATATATGTTACTTCAGTTCTCACTATGACTATCGGTAACCTGTTTGCAATCAGACAGCTGAATTTAAAGAGATTTCTGGCATTTTCATCAATATCACAGGCAGGATATATACTGCTTGGCTTCATAGGAGGTAATGAGCTTGGATTGGCATCTGTAATTTACTATGTTCTTGTATATATATTTTCAAACCTTGGAGCTTTCGGAGTGGTTATGGCAGTGTCAAATGCCACAGGGAAAGAGAATATTGAAGATTATAACGGATTGTACCAGACAAATCCGGGTGTGAGTCTGATTATGACCCTGGCTTTATTCTCTCTTGCGGGAATACCTCCTGTTGCCGGCTTCTTTGGCAAGTTCTTCCTTTTTGCAGCAGCAGCAGAAAAAGGCTTCTACATGCTTGTACTTATTGCAGTACTAAACACAATAATATCGCTTTATTATTATCTGCTTATTGTAAAGGCAATGTTCCTTATCAAGAATGACACTCCTCTTGAAAAATTCAAGAGCGGATTTTATACAAAGCTAGGACTGGGATTATGCGTTGCAGGTATAGCTGTTGTCGGATTTGCAAGTATAATCTTTGAAATGATAAGACATCTAAGTTTCGGGATCTGATTAAAAGTAAAAACTATGTCGATCAATAATGCAAAACATATTGTTAGTGAGATAAATGGTGTTCGTTGTACAATTATTGAAACCGGAGCTACACTCGAAAGGGCAGCTTTCCTGAAGGATCTGTTGACCACCAATAACCTGGAGGTAATTGAGCTAAAAGAGTCTTCAGAAGAACCGGGAGAAGAAGACAAATACACTTTAGGGGTAACTGATCTTATTTTCAATCCGGTGTTTGCTGTATATGAAAAGCAGATCAGGACACTTGAAGGAGATCCTATAACACCAGGTTACTGGAACCAGGAGTGCACAACATGTGATCCAAGGTACTGGATAAGAAGAAAAGGCGCCCGAAAAGGGCTTGATGGGTAGTCAGCATTAAATCTTACAGATTTACATCATTCCATATTTCCCAGGCTCGTTCTGCCTGAGAATGAAGCATTTTAAGGCCTGTAATTATTGTACAACCATGTTTCAATCCTGAATCCAGGAAAGCAGTTATTTCCGGATTATAAACAAGATCAAAAAGCACATGATCTTTGCCCAAATATGTATAATTGAGATCAGGTTTAGCTTCAACTGCAGGATACATACCAAGGGGTGTTGTATTTACTATAAGCAGGTTCTCAGCAATCAATTCAGGTGTCAGATCACCATAGGAAATTAATCCCTCTTTTCTTTCCCTTGAAACCATGGTAATCTTAATACCATTTTTTTTCAAAACATAACATACTGATCGTGAACTACCTCCGGTACCTAAAACCATAGCCCGGCGAATATTATTTTTAATGTAAGGTTTAATTGAATCTGATATACCTGTGACATCACTGTTAAAACCTGCGAGCAGAATCCTGCCTCCGGTCCTGCTGATTTTAATGACATTGACTGCCCCTATTTCTGAGGCCTCTTTATCAATTGAATCAAGAAATCTCAGAACTTCTGACTTATAAGGAATTGTGACATTCAGGCCACAGAGATCAGTTTCTTCTGCGATAAGTTGAGGCAGAATATCTATGTCAGTCAGTGGATAATTATCATAAGAAACATCGGTCAACCTCTCGCTTTTAAATTTTTCAGCAAAATACTTACTGGAAAATGAATGACCAAGGGGATATCCAATAAGGCCATATTTTCTCATGAGAAATAAGATTACTTAACAAGACCTTCGGGAAGAAACTGGAAGAAAGTATCACCCCTGAGTCCCAGGCGAAGTGTTTCAAGAGGAATTATCTCATTTGGGGCAATATTTCCAAGATTCACATTGGCTCCAAAGTGTTTAATGAACCAAGCCTGTTGTGATTTAAGGGGAGCTTCCCATAAAACATTCTCAAGCTTTACATGCTCTGAAATAGCATCTATAATTTTGTTATTTATTGATCCGTCCTCGTTATAAATACCTGTTGTTCCTGATTCCCTTGCTTCAGCAATTACCTTCACTGAACCTGCATTAAGTTCAGATTTCATCATCTCCACCCACTCATCAGGAGAATAAATGACATCTTTCTTTTTCGAACCTACTTCAGAAATAACAGTTCTTTTTTCAGCAAGACGGCTTATATACTCCAGTTTCATCTTATGGGCAATATCATAAGAACCATCTGAAACCTCTACAAGCGTAATCTCATATTTATCAAGCACTTCGACATATTCACTGAACATGTTACGTACAACATATGCCTCAAAAAGTGTGCCCCCAAAATATGGAATTACACCTGAGTCTTTATAGATGGATATCTTCTTATCAAACCCCGGAGTAATAAGTGATGTGCCAAATCCTAGCTTGACAAAATCTGTATATTCACTGCCAACCGACATAAAATCCTCTGCCTCTCTGATGCTAAGGCCTTTATCCATTACCATTGTAAGTCCTGAATCCCTGGGTTTTGCAGGTCTGTCAGGCAAAAAGGGAAGTGCCACTTTCATTCTATGTGAGGTATTAATTCATGGTTATGCCACAAGATCATTTGATTCCAGCAGCTTTATAATTTTCCTGTTCATCTTGTCATGCGGCATAAGGTCCCTGAAATCATTATAAATTTCCTTTTCCACACTTAATGCTGCCGCGAGGTGTTTATAGGCTTTTTCCGAGTTTCCGGTATTAAGAAATAAGGCTGCAAGAAGATAATTAATGCCGGGTACATCTCCTGTTACCTTATAGGCAAGTTCAAAGTAAGGAAGTGCCTTTAATGCCAATCCGCCATTAATAATAACCCTGCCGAGATCGGACCATATCTCACTGTAATAGGCATCAAGCTTCAGCGCTTCGCGGTAACACCGCAAGGCAGCTTTTTTCTCTCCATTAATTGAGTGTGCCTTTCCAAGCAGGTACCAGAATTCCGGATTCTCATCATCCAGCCGGACCGCTTTTCTGAAAAAAAGCAGCGAGTCCTCAATATTTCCATTATTGAGAGCGATCACTCCCATACCAAACCATGGATCTGCAAAATCAGGTGCAAGTTCAATTGCTTCCTGATAATATTTTTTTGCCAGTCTTATCTCATTAGTCTTCTCATAACACTCTGCCAGATAGGCCATTGCCTCAAAACTATCAGGTTCATTTTCAAGATATTCATGATAAACCGGAATTGCCTCTGAATATCTATCAGTATTACTAAGGATATTTCCCTTATTAAACAAGGCAAAAGTATTCTGTGAATTTATAGCAAGAGCGTAGTCATAAGCTTCCATAGCCTTCTCATGAAGATCCAGCTTATTATAGATAATTCCCAGATTATACCATGCACTGTCAGAATATGGCTCCTCTTCAAGATATCTCAGATAGAAGATAATACTGTTATCAAAATCTTCAATCTTTTCATAAGCATACGCAAGATCGTAAAGGTGAGCCTTGAATTCAGGTTCAAGTTCAATCAGGCGTACCATATATGGAATCATGTATTTATAATAATTCAGATTCTGAAGCACCGAAGTTATAGTGAAAAGGATATTTTCCACCTCTTCAGAATCAAGGGTCAGTGCAAAATCAAACATCTTCTTTGCACCATTTATATCACCAAGTATTCCACATGCAGTACCCTTTGCAATATAAAGTTCATGATTACCAGGTTCAATACTCTCCAGTTTCTTAAGTAACCTGAGGGCCTCCACTGCGCGCCCCTTGTCAAGAAGGACCTTGGCCTTCCTGAGCTGAATTGACACAGAATTAGGATGCTGTTCAGTAGCAAGAGTTGCAGCCTCAAATGCCTTTGATGAATTATTGCTATCGATATAGAAGTCAATAATAGTCTCAAATTCGATCACATCAAAAAAACAACGTTCATTGTTTTTCCTCATGCGTTCGAACTTCTGGACTGCATGCTTTATTTCTTCCTCATATGAAAGGCCAAATTTATCCTCTTCCATCACTATAACAAATATCAGCACAAAATTAATACTATTTTTTTTAAGCCTGCCATACATGATTTTCAGTTATCAACAAAAATATATTTTGCTATAATTATGATAATCAATCTATTAGCTAAATGAATGTATTTTTATTGTTTTTTTTACCCTATAAACGCAACCTCAGAAGGCGAATAATCATCTTATGATTATAATAGACGATTTAACCTAAAACACCATAATTACCCTAGAATTAACCTAAATTCTACTTATGAAGAACCGGGCCCCTACCCGGTTTTTCGTTTTATATTGATATATTTGTAATGGTCAACATATGTGGAATTAGTATGAAAGAGTCTTCCATATCAGGGATTTTGTTTTTTTTAATTATCGTGATCATTATTTTATCAGATTCTTCTTGTAAAAAGGATAATAATCCTGTAAAATTTACAAAGGGTACTTTCCCGGATACTATTATGAACCTCGTGGATCTGAATTCTCCATTTGATGATTATAATGTTGACTTAGAAGAGATTAGCGGAAATATAGCAATTATTTTTTCAAGCAACAGAAAAAGTTCGGGAAGACAGTTCGACATTGAGCAGGGTATAATTAATTACCATTTCGACGTGACGAATGGCAATTTTGGAATGGAATCAGCAATTACCAATGATAGTTTCACAAGCAGTCTTATTTCCAAAGCCGTAACTGCCGGAGATGATCTTGGACCATATCGTTTTTTCAGTACTTCTGATGGCTATGAATACTTTGTGCTTTCCTCGTCTAATGAAACAGGGAAACTCGATCTGTTCTATCTTAAGAACCTCCCTGTATACGGAACAAATATTCCTGAGATTAAGGGTCCTTATCCAGTTAGTTTGCTCAATTCGGCTTCAGACGATGCCTATTTCTGCACTGACGTGAATATGGATTCGCTTTATTTTTCATCAAACAGAGAAGGTAATTTTGATATATACCTGCAGAAGATATCAAATGAAAAGCCACTTAGTGAAATATTTAACCTTCCCTTTATATACTCCTCAAAAACAGATAACATAAATAGCTCTGAAGATGAAAAATGTCCAAATATCCACAAGGGTGTAATGGTATTTGCATCAAACCGGCTTGGAGGAATGGGAGGATTTGATCTTTACTATTCTGTTTTCAAAACAGGTAATTGGAGCTCCCCGGTAAATTTTGGCCCTAAGGTAAATACATCATCTGATGAATACAGACCTGTTTTGGGCTCAGTGGAGGATTTTACCAATTCATATATGGTATTCTCATCTAACCGCCCGGGAGGCAAGGGTGAATTTGATCTTTATTTTATGGGATTGGAACTCCCTAAGTAAGAGAAGCAGCCATAAGAGTATTCCGCAAAAGCGAAACCCGTGTCATTGGTCCTACACCGCCTGGGACAGGTGTAATAAATGAGCATTTAGGAGCTACGTTTTCAAAATCGACATCCCCGATCAGTTTAAAGCCTGACTTTGTTTCATTACTTGCAACACGTGTTGTCCCGACATCAATTACAACAGCTCCAAATTTAACCATGTCAACGGTAACAAAACGAGGTGACCCGAGTGCTGCAATTATAATATCAGAACCTGCGACTATTTCTTTTAGATTCTTAGTTCTGCTATGCACCAGTGTTACTGTGGCATCCATCCCTTTTTGTGAAAGAAGTATACTCACGGGTCTGCCAACAATATTACTCCGGCCAATTACAACACAGCTTTTCCCGGATGTCTGTATGTTATACCTTTTAATCAGTTCAACGATTCCGAATGGAGTTGCCGGGAGATATCCCGGAAGTCCGATCATCATCCTTCCTATGTTTACAGGATGAAATCCATCAGCATCCTTCGCAGGATTTATTGATTCAATTACTTTTTTTTCGGATATATGGGAAGGAAGTGGTAACTGAACTATAAAGCCATCTACATCCTTATCTTCATTTAGTTCATTTATTCTCTCTAGCAAAAATTCTTCCGTAATTGATTCGCTGTAACGCAGGAGAGTCGATTTGAATCCAACCTGATGACAATCCTTTACTTTGTTTGAGACATAAGTTTCACTTGAACCATCATTGCCAACCAGAATGGCTGCAAGATGAGGTATTTTTTTCCCTTCCGTTTTAAGTTTAACAACTTCACGGGCTATTTCCTGCTTTATGTCTGCAGCAATCTTCCTGCCATCGATTAAAGTATACATATTACTGATTATTTTCTTCCCATCATTTTTGCAACATTACCCCCTTTAGTCATCATCTTCATCATGCGTCTTGTCTCATCGAACTGCTTAAGTAGTTTATTAACCTCCTGCACTGATGTTCCGCTACCCATAGCAATTCTCTTCCGTCTGCTTCCATTTAATACAACAGGATTGGTCCTCTCCTCCGGTGTCATACTTCTGATAATAGCTTCAATACTTTTGAAAGCATTGTCATCAATATCAAGGTCTTTAACCGCTTTCCCTACCCCAGGTATCATAGACATAAGGTCCTTGACATTACCCATTTTCTTTATCTGCTGGATCTGGTTAATAAAATCGTTAAAATCGAATTGATCCTTTGCAATTTTTTTCTGAAGTTTTCTTGCCTCCTCAACATCATACTGTTCCTGAGCTTTTTCCACCAATGAAACTATATCTCCCATCCCAAGGATCCTGTCGGCCATCCTTGAAGGATAAAAGATGTCTATTGCGTCCATCTTTTCTCCTGAACTCACAAACTTAACAGGCTTGTTTACCACAGATTTTATCGATAATGCAGCCCCTCCCCTTGTATCACCATCGAGTTTTGTAAGAACAACACCATCGAAATCGAGTCTCTCATTGAATTCCCTTGCAGTATTGACAGCATCCTGACCAGTCATTGAATCAACAACAAAGAGTATTTCATTAGGATTGACAGCCTTTTTTACCCCCGATATCTCATTCATCATCTGTTCATCAATGGCAAGGCGTCCGGCAGTATCTATTATGACAATGTCATGTCCACTCTTTTTGGCTTCTCTGATGGCATTGCGAGCAATGGATACCGGATCCATATTATCCGGTTCAGTATAAACCGGAACTTCAACCTGTGTTCCAATTATCCTGAGCTGTTCAATAGCTGCAGGTCTGTAAACGTCACATGCAACAAGAATAGGATTTTTATTTCTTTTTGCTTTTACCCATTTTGCCAGCTTGCCACTAAAAGTAGTCTTACCCGATCCCTGCAATCCTGCTATCAGAATTACTGAAGGATTGATTTTTATATTAATATCAGTTTTATCACCTCCCATCAGATCAACAAGCTCATCATGAACTATTTTGATCATCATCTGCGATGGATTTACCGATTTAAGAACCTCCTGCCCAAGTGCTTTCTGTTTAACTGTATCTGTAAACTGCTTTGCTATCTTAAAATTAACGTCAGCATCGAGCAATGCCCTGCGAACCTCTTTTAGAGTCTCAGCAATATTTATTTCTGTTATCCTTCCCTGTCCTTTAAGCATCTTAAAGGACTTCTCCAACCGTTCGCTTAAATTCTCAAACATATTGTCACTGTATAGATTTAATAATTAGTTACAAGTCCGAAGTCCCTTTCTTCTCGTAACTTCTGTCTTCCGTCTTTCCACTTCTGACTTTCCTACATTCGTTCAGGCATCTCTATCCCCAGCATCCACATCGCTTTATAAAGTATTTCACCTGTTATCCGTGAAAGAGAGAGTCTCAAATTCCTCACATTTTCATCAGTTTCACCAAGTATTGAATAATCGTGGTAAAACTGGTTAAACTCCCTGGCCAGTTCATAGCAATAGTTAGCTATTAATGCAGGAGAATAGCCTTCAGCTGAAGCAGTTATAGTGTCAGGGAACTTTCTGAAGAGCTTTATAAGTCCGATCTCCTTTTCACCAGCCTTAATTTCACTGATAAGTGAGATGTTCTCATCTATTCCTGTTTGTTCTGCTTTCCTGAAAACTGATTTTATTCTGGCATAAGTATACTGAATAAAAGGGCCGGTATTACCATTAAAATCAATTGATTCAACCGGATTAAAAGTCATATTCTTTTTAGGATCTACCTTCAGAATAAAGTATTTCAGTGCTCCAAGACCAATTTTACGGAAAATTTCTTCCCTTTCTTCAGAAGTAAAATCAGAAAGTTTACCTAGTTCAAGCGAAACTTCCCTTGCAGTTTCAATCATTTCCTGAATTAAGTCATCAGCATCAACAACCGTTCCCTCCCGTGATTTCATTTTACCTTCAGGGAGCTCAACCATCCCATATGAGAAATGGAATAGTCCGTCACTCCATATATATCCCATTTTTTTAAGCAGGGCTTTCAGGACATGAAAATGATAATTCTGTTCATTACCAACAACATAAATATTGCTGTCGAACCTATACTCATCGTAACGATTAACTGCAGTTCCAAGATCCTGTGTCATATAAACAGCTGTACCGTCTGACCTTAGTAATAATTTCTGATCAAGCCCTTCATCAGTCAGATCAGCCCATATAGAAGAGTCTTCATTCCTGTATAGAATTTTTTTCTCCAGCGCCTCCAGAACTATTTTCTTTCCAAGCTTATATGTTTCTGATTCATAATATATTTTGTCAAAATCCACACCCAGTCTGCTGTATGTTTCATCAAATCCCGCATAAACCCATGAATTCATCATTTTCCACAGATCAACAATCTCCTTGTCACCAGCCTCCCATTTAAGTAGCATTTCCCTTGCATCCTTCATCATAGGTGCAGAGTTTCTGGCCTCATCTTCATCAGTGCCTGAGTTCATAAGGTTTTCAATCTGAACTTTACATTTTTTTTCGAACAGCACATAATACTTACCAACAAGGTGATCTCCTTTTAAACCGCTTGAAGAAGGTGTTTCCCCATCTCCAAACTTCTGCCATGCCAGCATTGATTTACAAATATGAATTCCCCTGTCATTAACAATATTGGTTTTTATAACATTATGGCCACAAACGGATAATATCCGGTAGATAGAAAACCCCAGCAGATTATTGCGTATATGTCCCAGGTGAAGAGGTTTATTAGTATTCGGTGATGAGTACTCTACAAGAATTGTTTTTGGAGAGGAGACTTTGCAATGATCAATTAAATTTTCACCAGTTGAAGTTTTCTTTAAATAACCAAGCCACCATCTGTCAGATATTTCAAGGTTAAGGAAGCCTTTAACAACATTGAAACCGGCAATTGAATCGAAATTCTTCACAAGATACTCGCCAATAGTTTCACCAGTTCTTTCCGGAGTATTCTTTGAGTATCTGAGAAGAGGAAAGACTACAAGGGTAAAATCACCCTTAAAATCCTTTCTCGTTTCCTGTACCTGTATCAACTCTTCAGTAACATTGCTATTATACAGAACCTTAACAGCTTCCTTAATCTTGTCCCTCAGGATTACTTCCATTTGACTCTTTAAAAATTCAGGTTCCAAAGATAATATTTAAAACTATTGAACTACAATAAACATAGCCAAAATGGGAAGTGAAACATGCGTTAAAATTACCTGGGTTATGTCAATTGTTCAAAATATTTGACTATTGCTATAATCTTTTTGACAAAAGTAAAGGTGAAAACTAAATAGTTGGCTTATTTTTAAGGTATTGTTTATAGCATATTTTTTTTACTTCATAATAGAAAGGTGGGATTAAAGAATCTATTCATTGAACCAACTTTAAAAACTCCGCAAATCGATCTTAATTGCGTAAACGGGGAGCTTATTTTTTCAGGAAGATCTATCCCTGAAAATGCTGCAGAACTTTATGAAAATGTTTTGAAGTGGATACATGAATATGTTGCCGGACCAAGGCATATTACCAATCTCAGACTTAATCTTGAATATTTCAATACCTCTTCATCAATATGGCTTGCCAAAATTGTTAAAGTACTGAGTACCATCAAGAACAGAGAATACACTTTAATGATACATCTCTACTTTAATATTGATGAATATGAAAATATGGATTCAGAAGATATCCGTGATGCATTGAGTCCTGTTGTTGATATTATCGGTACTCCTGCTATCAGTATTGGAATAAAAATATATGGGACCGACCCAAATGGTCAGATTCTAAAAGAATCCATGGTACTTATCTGAATATTTCTTTCAAACTATTCATTTTCCTTTGTCCTATCTTCATTTTTTTGGCATAACTTTAATACCATAAATCATTTATAGTATTATGCGAACAGGAGTAATAATATTGCTCTCAATTTTAACTATCATGGAAACAAATGCACAGCACAAACCGGTTGACAGACAGCCTGTTGCCGCCGGAAGTTTCTATCCTGCCGGAAAAGATGCATTAACAAGAGATATTTCCAGGTTGTTTGAAGAATGTAAAAAAAACGATGAAAAAATTGATATAAGAGCCATAATATCGCCGCATGCAGGTTATGTCTTTTCAGGCAGAATTGCCGCTTCAGCCTTCTCATCTGTTAATAAAGAAAAGAAAATAAAGAATGTATTTGTCATAGGTTCAAGCCATGTTATGGCATTTGACGGAGCATCAATTTATAATGTTGGAGACTTTGTGACACCACTGGGCAAAATGCCTGTAAACAGAGAGATCGCTGATAAACTTAAAAGTGAAAACAAGGTATTTGATTTTCCAACTAATGCCCACCTCCAGGAACACAGTATAGAAGTTCAGGTGCCTTTTATCCAATACTATTTTACAAGTAAACCTTCAATGGTTCCGATTATCATAGGCACAACTAATGAAGTAAGCATTAAAAAAATAGCTGATGCATTAAGGCCTTATTTCACAGATGAAAATCTCTTCGTTATCAGCAGTGACTTCTCTCATTATCCATCATATACTGATGCAGTAAAAGCTGACAATGCAACAGCTGCTGGTTTAATGTCAGGCGATCCTCAGACTTTTCTTAAATCTCTCAGAGAAAATTCATCTAAACATATTGACGGTCTGGCAACAAGCATGTGCGGATGGACATCAGGACTGACACTCCTCTATCTTTCTGAAGTGGATGAATCGCTGAAATATAAGATACTAGACTATTGTAATTCAGGTGATTCTGATTATGGAGACAAGGACAGAGTTGTAGGGTATAATGCAATAGCACTTTATAAAAAGGAAATGGCAGGCAGCTTTTCATTCAATGAATCAGAGAAAAAGCAATTGTTTGAAATAGCAAGGATGAGCATCAACGTAAGACTTAATGACAACAGGAGAATTGAACTGGACAGTAAAAAAATGCCTGAAAAGCTGAAAATGCATTATGGAGCGTTCGTTACTATTAAAATAGATGGTAATCTTAGAGGATGCATAGGAAGATTCATTTCCTCCGATCCTTTATATGAAGTTGTTAGGGCATCAGCATTTTCTTCTGCTTTTGAAGATCCAAGATTCACTCCTCTGACAAAGGAGGAGTATGCAAAGAGCGAAATAGAAATTACTGTTCTGGGGCCATTACGGAAAATATCTGATCCTGATGAGATAGTTCTTGGCAAACATGGAATCTATATAAAAAAAGATTTCAGATCAGGAACAATGCTTCCTCAGGTTGCAATTGAACAGGGCTGGAATGTTGAACAGTTCCTTGGATATACCTCAAGGGACAAGGCCAGTATAGGATGGGATGGATGGAAAACAGCAGAACTATTTGTTTATGAAGGTGTTGTTCTGGAAGAAAAGGATAAATAAATATGTATCATGTTGCTGGCACCGGTTTTATAATCCTGTTACTCTATTTAATAAGCTATCTCTTTTACCGGTTAGGCTTATATCCTGTCTCCTTTCACAGGAAGTTATGGAATTCTGCCCTTGCTGTTACATTCCTGATATCTGCCGTCGCCGGCTTATTTATGGCATTACTGATCTCATATAAATGGAATGTTCCGAATGTCAAGGCTATCCTCCGGTGGCATGTGGAATTTGGAATAGGATTGGCAGCTACTGGTTTACTGCATTTCATCTGGCATCTGCCCTATTTTAGAAAGACTTTTACAGGAGAAAACAATGACAATACATATGTACCTGACATAATGGGGACAAATATGGGCAGATCAGGATTTGGGATAAACCTTTTTATAACAGGTTTCGTAAGCACATCATTTCAACTTCTGATGATCAGGGAAATGATGAATATCTCAGGAGGTTATGAGCTTATCTCCGGGATATTCCTTGGCACATGGCTGATATTATCGGCTGCAGGTTCTGCACTTGGAGGCAAATCCACACTATATGATATCAGGAAGATCAACCTTGTTTTTGCCCTCAGCCCATTATTATCCCTTTTTCTGATGTTTATGCTTGGAAGGTTATTCCTTGAAAGCGGAGAAACTCCTTCTGTACTTGAAAGCATTATATATACACTCCTTGTTCTGATTCCATTCTGCATTTCATCAGGATTCATATTTGTAAAGCTTATTTCAATAGCCAGACAGACCTCTTCGTATAATCCTGGAAAATCTTTTTCAATCGAAACCACAGGAGGTATTTTAGCAGGGATCTGGGTCTCACTGCTAATCTCTGAGAAGCTGGGAACCTATAAGATGCTGTTAATAATAATTCTGTTATCATTAACATATGTCTTGTTAACTTATTACCTGCGCAGGGAACTGATCAAAATTGCACTTAAAATAATTGTTTTAATAACAATCACTCTGATAATCATCTTAGAGCCTGATGCCTTTTTCAGACAAATAATGTTACCTGGAATAAATGTTATAAAATCAATAGATACCCCATACGGTAATATTACAACTGGTGATTACATGGGCGAACAAAGTGTTTATTATAATCAAAGGCTACTGAAATACAGCAATGATGTTATAGAACGGGAAGAAGATATTCATTATGCTATGCTTCAGTGTGAATCGCCTGAAAGTGTAGTAATTATTTCAGGTATATTTGATACTCACCTGCCGGAAATTTTGAAATATTCAGTAAATAAAGTTATTTACATTGAAAGAGATCCCGCTCTGGCCCGAATGGTGATTTCTGACAGTCTAAAAGGAAAAGTAACTGTTTCTAACTCTGATGCATTTTCCTATATCAGAAAATCTCATGATAAAGCAGATGTTGTCATAATGCTTGTGCCGCCACCATCAACATTGATGTTAAACAGGTATTACACAACAGATTTCTTTTCAAGAGTTCATGGGATGCTTAATGAAGGAGGCGTATTTATGTGTTCGCCTGGTTCATACGAAACCTATTTCAATGACGAATCATTGAAATTGTACTCATCCGTATTCAACAGTATGAAAGAAGTGTTCAGAAATGTGCTTCCCATTGCCGGTAAAAAGCTATATTTTGTTGCATCTGACAATGAACTAAAAACATCTTTCTGTGAACTCATATCTAAACTCGGGATATCTAATCTATATGTAAGCTCTGATTATCTTTCAGACGACTTAACCGATAGAAAATCAAAGGAAATATATAATCTCCTTGATCCGGAAATTAAGCTTAATACAGCAGGTTTTCCATTAGCTTACAGCTATTTACAGGTTTATCACTTAAGTAAGTATAAGAATGAGAAGGCAGTAGTAATAGTTCTGCTTATATTGCTCTTCGCAATACCTTTACTTGCAATCGACAGGAAAAATATTACAATGTATTTCAGTGCTTCCTCACTTGCAGGATTTGAAATAATTGCCTTGCTTACTTTGCAAATAACTGCAGGAAACATGTACCAGATGACAGGACTAATTATTGCAGGTTTAATGGCAGGTTTAGCAGCAGGTTCAGGTTATTCAAATAAGTTTATATCAGGAATCTCTCTGAAATATAAAGGTGCATTTTTGCTGGTATTTTATTTAGTGATCGCAATAATATATAATTATGTACTTCAAACAGAAAGCATGGTAATTGCAATCGTGATAATTTTATTTCTTTCATTTATCCCGGCATTTGTTACCGGCAATATTTTCAGAGAGTTGACATTTAGTAACGAAGGACAGAAAATTGCTTCCAGGGTGTATAGTGCCGACCTGTCAGGTTCAGCAATGGGATTTATAGCAGTATCAACATTATTAGTTCCGGTATTTGGAATTATTCCGACTATTTATTTTCTGGCTATTTTTGTTTTTATCGGGTTCCTGGTTGGTACAATCATGAACAAGTATTAGTTTTATTGCTAATTGAAGAGAATGATCTGTTATTATGCAGAAGAAATTCAGTCACAGTCAAAGCAAACGTGATTTTATCCGTAAATCACTTGCAGTTTCAGCAGGATTGATGTGTTATCCATGCCATCATATTCTTTCAGCAGATATCCAGGAAAGAAAAGGCATTTACAAAAGAGTGGCGATGTATCAGGAGGAGACTGCCAGGGGAATTATGTGCAGAATATGTCCGAATGAATGTGTCCTGAAAGAGGGAGAGTTAAGTCAGTGTAATAACCGTAAGGTCTTTAATTCGAAGCTATACACGCTGGCTTACGGAAATCCATGTTCTGTGAACATTGATCCTGTTGAGAAAAAACCGCTTTATCACTTCTACCCGGGATCAAGAGCATATTCCATTGCAACAGCAGGCTGTAACCTGGTATGTCTTAACTGCCAGAACTGGACTATTTCGCAAACAAGTCCTGTTAAAACAAGAAATTATGATTTATCTCCTGAAGATGTAGTAGCAGACTGTATCAAAAACAATTGTAAATCAATTGCTTATACCTATTCGGAACCAGTTACTTTCTATGAATATGTTTACGAGACAGCCCAGATTGCCAGAAGATCAGGTGTAAAAAACATAATGAAATCAAACGGTTATATAAATACTGAACCACTTAAAAAGTTGTGTCCGGTAATAGATGCAGTAAATATTGACCTCAAAGCTTTTACTGAATCGACATACCTTAAACTTACCGGTGGCAAACTTCAACCTGTTCTTGATTCACTTAAGGTTTACCTCGATATGGGTGTATGGCTTGAGATTACAAATCTGGTGATTCCTACATGGAGTGATAACCTCAACGAAATCAGAGATATGTGCAGATGGCTGAATAGCAACGGATTCAGTAAAACGCCTCTGCATTTTAGCAGGTTTTATCCAATACATAAGCTTGAACAATTACCTCCGACTCCTGTTGAAATATTAAATAAAGCTGTAAAGATTGCCAGGGATGAGGGAATAATACATGTCTACACCGGAAATGTTCCAGGGAACGAATTGTCAGATACTGTTTGTCCTGAGTGCAAAACTACACTTATCAGCAGACAGGGATTCAGAGTAACGTCTAACACAATCAGGAATGGGAAATGCAGCAAATGCTCAAAACCTGTGGAAGGAGTATGGAATTAAGTCCTGACAATCAACCTATAATCATATATAAAGTATGAAACCATCCGAAGCGAAAGCACGTATTGAAATGCTGCGCAGGGAAATAAAAGAGCACAATACAAGATACTATGTTCATAATCAGCCTGTTATTTCTGATTTCGAATATGATATCCTAATAAATGAACTGGCGACTTTAGAACAAAAATTTCCTGAATTTAAGAGCGAGGATTCTCCTACTCAGCGGGTAGGAAGCGATATTAAAAATGAATTTGTGCAGTTTGAACACCAATATCCGATGCTCTCCCTTGGTAATACCTATAATGAAGAGGAGGTCAGGGAATTTGATGCAAGAACAAGGAAAACGGTCCATGACCAGTTTGAATATACATGCGAGCTTAAATTTGACGGTGCATCTATAAGTATTATTTACAGGAGTGGTAAAATATTCAGAGCATTGACACGTGGGGATGGTATTAAAGGAGATGATGTAACTGATAATGTCCGAACCATAAAAAGTATTCCATTAGCCGTTACAGGGGCAAATATACCTGATGAATTTACTGTCAGAGGGGAGATAGTAATGCCCCGGGCAGTTTTTGAAAACCTTAATTTGGAAAGAACCAACGATAACTTGCCTCCTTTTGCAAATCCGAGAAATGCAGCTGCAGGAACCATGAAATTATTGGATTCCAAAATAGCAGCTTCACGAAAACTCGATTGTTTGATTTATACAATGCTGTCTGAGGAACTCCCCCACGACACTCATTATGAAAATCTGAAGGAGCTTGCAGGATTGGGATTCAAAGTTCCGGACAGTATGAGGCGTTGCACCAATATTGATGAAGTTATCAACTATGTTTCCAAATGGGAGAATGAAAGAAAAATGCTTCCTTATGATACTGATGGAGTTGTAATAAAAGTGAATAACCTTTCGGTTCAGGAACTGCTGGGTAATACTGCCAAATCACCAAGATGGGCGATTGCATATAAATATAAGGCAGAACAAGTGCTAACAAAACTTCTTTCAGTGGCATTCCAGGTAGGGAGAACAGGAACTGTGACACCAGTAGCAAACCTTGAACCGGTATTCCTCTCAGGTTCCACAGTTAGGAGAGCTTCACTTCATAATGCAGATCATATTGCACTTCTTGATCTTCATATGGGTGATATGGTTTATGTTGAAAAGGGTGGCGAAATAATTCCCAAAATAGTAGGAGTAGATCATTCATTCAGAAATGAAGACCACAGGAAGATTGAATTTATCAAAAATTGTCCTGAATGCGATACAGCTCTTATTAGAAATGAAGGTGAATCAAACCATTTCTGCCCTAACTACCTGCATTGTTCTCCCCAGCTCAAAAGCAGGATAGAGCATTTTATTAGCAGGAAAGCAATGGATATTGATGGGCTCGGAGAAGAGACTATTGATCTTTTATTCAATAGTAATCTTATTAGAACATATGCAGACCTTTATGATCTGAAAACAGAACAATTAACTCCTCTCGACAGAATCGGTGATAAATCTGCCTCAAACATTATTAAAAGTATTAGTAAATCCATTGAAACACCATACCACAGGGTTCTTTATGCTCTTGGGATAAGACATGTTGGAGAAACAGTAGCAAAAACTCTGGCTGCCATTTTTACTAATATAGACACCCTTATGACTGCTAAACCAGAAGATCTTACCACTGTAAATGAAATAGGACCTAAGATTGCTGCAAGTATAATTTCATATTTCTCTGATCCTGAAAATCTTGAAATGATTAAAAGATTGAAGGAATCAGGTGTCCGTTTAAGTGATGAACGTAAAGTGGTGAAGACCGGAAACAAACTTGAAGGAAAAACTATTGTAATCTCCGGAATATTCAAGAAGAAGAGCAGAGAAGAATATAAAGAGTTAATAGAAAGTAACGGCGGCAGGAATGGATCTGCGGTAACCAGTAATACTTCATTTATTCTTGCCGGAGAGAACATGGGACAATCAAAAAAGGACAAAGCAATCAAGCTTGGAATATCTATGGTCGATGAGGATGAATTCCTAAGGATCATTGCTGAAGAATAGTTTTCCTGATATATTATTTTAATAAAAAAAAGTTAGGTTTGCAATATGGAATTTTTTGGAAATATGAGACTCAAAATCGGTTTGATAATACTCAGAAAGAGGTTATCAAAGATAAGCCATAAGAGTAGGTACAAGAATTTCATGGAAGTCAGAAATATTGGAATAGTATGGGATGCTTCAAAACATCAGGAGTTTCAGTCACTGGCCAGGTTCCATCAGAAAATGCTGGAGAAAAATATTGAAGTAAAAATTATCGGATTTCACAAGGGCAAACATTTGCCTGACCAATATACTGCCATCAGATATCTCAGGTGTATAAAAAGTTCCGAGACCAATATTTTTTATATACCTTTTTCTTCTGAAGTACAATCATTTACAGATTTTAAATTCGATGTTCTCGTTGACATAAATTTCGATAAGCTCTTTACACTAATGTATATTACTAAGTTATCGAAGGCTACTCTGAAGGTTGGGTTATTTGATCCTGAAGAAAATAATACTCCTTTTGATCTGATGATGGAAATAAAGAAACCCGTTAATGTTGAAGAATATTTGAAACAGGTTATCCAATATCTGGAAATGATTAACTCATGAACAATTAGAAACTGATTAACTGCTAGCAAGATGAAAAAATTCAGAGGAACCGGTGTTGCTATTGTAACACCATTCAAAAATGATCTTAGCATTGATTTCGCTGCACTGGGCAGAGTTCTCGAACACGTCATTGAAGGTGGTGTCAATTATATCGTTGCATTAGGAACTACAGGGGAGTCTGTTACCATCACAAAAGATGAGAAGAAGGCAATCATCTCCTATGTTGCAGAAACCATTGACAAACGGGTACCACTTGTTGTCGGGGTTGGCGGAAACAATACCCAGGAGGTTATTAATTCAATAAGGCAAATGAACCTTGCAGGCCTTGATGGGATACTGTCGGTTGCACCATATTACAACAAACCAACTCAGAAAGGTCTATTCCAACATTTCAAGGCAATTGCAACCTGCAGTCCCCTTCCTCTCATAATATATAATGTCCCAGGCAGAACATCGTGCAATATAAGTGCAGATACCTGTCTTGAACTGGCACATGAATGTGAAAATATAGTGGCAGTAAAAGAGGCTTCCGGTGATATGACACAGATTATGAAGATAATAAAGGGGAAACCCGAGAACTTCAATGTTATTTCAGGGGATGATATGCTCACAATTCCTATTATTGCAGTGGGTGGAACAGGGGTCATCTCTGTACTGGCTAATGCTTTTCCGGTACAATGCAGTGAAATAGCAAGCAACGCTTTAAAAAACAACTTTAAGATTTCGAGGGAGATCCAGTTCAGGTTCCTTGAGATGCTGGAATTGTTATTTATTGAGGGTAACCCGGCTGGTGTGAAAGCAATGATGAATATTATGGACATTTGCCATAATACACTCAGACTTCCACTAGTACCTGTAAGCAGATCAAACTATTCAAGAATCCAGAAGGCAATAGAAGAGGTTGGCAGAAAATAGAATTCTACTGTGAGGCAGGACTTCCGGCCTGATGCTGTTGTCCATGGCACTGCTTATACTTTTTGCCACTACCACAGGGACATGGATCATTTCTTCCTACTTTTTTATCCACTCTGACAGGTTCAGCTTTTGATGTTTTTTCTGAACCTCCGCCTCCGGTACTGCTATACTGCGAGAAATCGCTCTTTGATGCCCTCAGGTTGCTCATATCCACCTGGCGCTTCCTCTGTGCTTCGCGCACCTGATCAGGATCCTGCGTCGGAATATGTCCTTTCATCAAAATACTTACAACATCCTTGTTGACTTTTGTAAGCATCGTTTTAAAAAGGTCGAATGATTCAAATTTATAAATAAGAAGAGGATCCTTCTGCTCATAAGTAGCATTCTGAACAGATTGCTTTAAATCGTCCATTTCCCTGAGATGTTCCTTCCATGCATCATCAATTGTTGCAAGAACAGCCGTCTTCTCATATGAACGTGCAAGTTCCCTGCCCTCTGATTCCGCAGTGGCTTTAAGATTGGTTATAACCTGGAAAACCTTTACACCGTCTGTAATCGGAACAACCACATTTTCATACTGATGGGACATCCTTTCATAAACATCTTTCAAAACGGGATAAGCCTGAGCTGAGATTGATTCCACTTTTCTCTTGTAGGCATCAAGAACTTTGACATAAACCTTTTCGGTTACCTCTGATGCATTTATTTTTTTAAAATCATTTTCAGCCACCGGTGAATCCATCGAGAAAGATCTGATAAGATCAAAGTCGAATCCTTCAAAATCACCTGTGTCATGATATGTATCAACCAGATTTTCAGTAACATCATACATCATATTTGCAATGTCGACGCTGAGCCTTTCACCGAGTAAAGCATGCTTTCGCTTTCTGTATATTACCTCCCGCTGTGAATTCATTACATCGTCATATTCAAGAAGACGTTTTCTGATACCAAAGTTATTTTCTTCGACTTTTTTCTGCGCACGTTCGATAGATTTGGTAATCATTGAATGCTGGATCATCTCCCCATCTTTAAGCCCCAGTTTATCCATGATACCTGCAATTCTTTCAGAGCCAAACAATCGCATAAGCTCATCTTCCAGAGAGACAAAAAACTGCGAAGAGCCCGGGTCACCCTGTCTTCCTGATCTACCCCTCAACTGTCTGTCAACCCTTCGTGATTCATGCCGCTCTGTTCCGAATATTGCAAGCCCTCCTGCCCTCTTTACTTCTTCAGTCAGTTTAATATCAGTCCCTCTACCTGCCATGTTAGTAGCTATAGTAATTGTGCCTGCTTTCCCTGCCTCTGCCACTATATCTGCCTCTCGCTGGTGAAGTTTTGCATTAAGAACATTGTGCTTGAGACCTTTCATTTTAAGCATTCTGCTCAGCAGTTCTGATATATCAACTGATGTAGTACCTACCAATACAGGTCTACTATTCTTGTACATTTCACTAATCTCATCAATAACTGCATTGTATTTCTCCCTTTTAGTCTTATAAACAAGATCTTCCCGGTCCATACGAATGACTGGCTTATTAGTTGGTATTACCACAACATCCAGCTTATAGATATTCCATAATTCTCCTGCTTCAGTCTCAGCTGTACCTGTCATACCAGAAAGCTTATGGTACATTCTGAAATAATTCTGCAACGTTATTGTCGCATATGTTTGTGTTGCAGCCTCTACTTTCACATTTTCCTTGGCTTCAATAGCCTGATGCAGACCATCGGAATACCTTCTTCCTTCCAGAATCCTGCCTGTTTGCTCATCAACAATTTTAACCTTATTATCAATAACTACATATTCTGTATCCCTGTCAAAGAGAGTCCATGCTTTAAGGAGTTGGGTCATTGTATGAACCCGTTCAGATTTCACTGAGAAATCCTGCAAAAGTTCATCCTTTGCTTTAATCTTATCTTTTTCACTGATATCAGACTTCTCAATATCAGCTATTTGTGAACCGACATCAGGGAGGATAAAGAAGCTGACATCTTCAACTGATGTTGAAATAAGATCAAGTCCCTTCTCTGTAAGTTCAATGGAGTTGGCTTTCTCTTCAATAATAAAATAGAGCTCATCGGTGACCTTAGGCATCTCTTTATTATTGTTCTGCATGTAGAAATTCTCTGTTTTCAGGAGCAGAGACTTATTACCCTCCTCGCTTAAAAATTTAATAAGCGCATTGTTTTTCGGCAAACCCTTATATGCTCTCAGAAGCAGCAACCCCCCTTCTTCTGTTTTATTTTCTGCAATAAGTTTCTTAGAGTCTGCAAGTATTTGTGTCACAAGCCTTTTTTGCGCGCTGACCAGCTTATCAACTTTTGGTTTCAGCTCATCAAACTGAGCTGTATCACTCTTGGAGGTGGGTCCCGATATTATAAGAGGCGTCCTGGCATCATCAATAAGCACAGAGTCTACCTCATCCACTATGGCATAATGATGTTTTCGCTGTACCAGATCCTCAGGATTTATTGCCATATTGTCCCTCAGGTAATCAAATCCGAACTCATTATTGGTTCCGAAAGTTATATCAGAATTATAAGATTTTCTCCTCTCAGTTGAATTAGGCTGGTGTTTATCGATGCAATCTACTGTAAGACCATGAAATTCATAGATGGGCCCCATCCATTCTGAGTCTCTCTTTGAAAGATAATCGTTAACAGTAACAATATGTACACCACGTCCGGCAAGTGCATTAAGGAATACCGGAAGCGTTGCCACAACCGTTTTACCCTCTCCGGTACCCATCTCAGCAATCTTGCCCTTATGGAGTGCCACACCTCCGATTAACTGTACATCATAATGCACCATATCCCAGTTAATCTCATTTCCACCGGCGATCCATCTGTTCTGCCATATTGCTTTTTTGCCTTCAACTGTTATACTTTCACGGGTAGCTGCCAGATTTCGGTCGTAATCCAACGCGGTAACTTCAAGAACTTTATTTTCTTTAAATCGCCTTGCAGTCTCCTTTACAATTGCAAATCCCCTTGGAAGAAGCTGATCAAGAATATTCTCAAGCTTTTCATTTATCTGTTTTTCAATTTTATCGATACCGTTGTATATTTCTTCCTTAAGGTTTATGTCCTCCTCTGCCTCAGCCTTTTCTCGCAGTGATTTTATCTCATTTTCATCACTTTCAATTTCACTTTTTATCTCACTCTTAAGCTCGAAAGTCAGATTTCTTAGATCATCATTTGAAATCGCCTGCAACTTCTGATATTCAATATGTATTTTTTCAACGTAAGGATTTATTTCTTTAAGATCCCGCTCATATTTGTTCCCAAGAAAAAGTCCCAATGCACTATTTATAAAGCTCATTTTATGGTGTTTTACCTTATTTCAAAATTTCAGCAAAATTAGCTTAATTTTCCAAAATAGAATTGAGAAATACTTTTTATCTTTTAAGAAAGTTCGAATTGAACCAGAGGTTATTTAATAAGGCTGTACTTAAATGCGCGAATACCATCACCGTGATAAAGGATGATGATATATAAGCCTGAAGGTAATCCGGACAGGTCAATAGAAGTTTCAGGGCCTCCTGATGTATTGCCTTTTAAAACAGGTATTCCTGAAGAATTAAATACTTCAAATTTAACTATTTCCCCGCCTGTCAATAGTCCACCCTCATCTACTATTCTGACAAATCCATTTCCCGGATTTGGATATAACCTTACTTTCTCAACTACCGGTTTCTCTATCCCGTCAATCAGAGGATTTATCTTCAGATCCTGGATTGCCCATCCCCATCCGTTGGCGTAGGGATCTGAGAAAAGTCTGAACCGTATAAGAAGGGTATCGTCAGTATTAAATACATTTGATGATGTAAATAAATTATTATGTTTAATAAACATTGACTCGGTACCAACAGTTGTTGAGTTCTGATCAACTATTGAGCTGTTATAACTCTTCAGCCAATTTGAATTAAAGCTTGCATCATATCCGGTGAACAGGTTGTGCCATGTTTTTCCAAAGTTTTTTGAACCCTCCAATACAACATAATCATAAAATTCCTGCGAGCCAAATAATGCCCCTGTTTCCCCTGGTTCCACAAGTGCGATATCGCTGTATTCAATAAGGATTCCACTCTTGTCCAACTTAACAGGATTCCTCAGCATCGCTATAAAGTCAAGACTCTCGTCATCCACTTCAGGACTCTCATAAGGGTGCCTGGTATGAAGGCCGTATTTCAGAAATCCGACAGGTCTTTTTATTTCAAATCCTGACAGGAAAAAATCTGATTCAGCATTTGAAAAATCCGTAGAATATCCATCGATAACAGATCCTATTGCTTCAATACCAATTGAATAGAAGCCCGAAACTGGCGTTACAGCAATATTAGGTATTCCGGATGAATCTTTTGCGAAGATCCTGTATTTAAGAGAATCTCCTCCGGCCCAATTGAGAATATCTGATGTAAGCAAGGCTGTAAAAATATCAGCTGAATCTGCCATTAATCCTATAAATGAAGAAGATTCGTCATTAATCCTGTACTCCATGTAAACAGTATCAATACCTATATTATCTGAAACTTCAGCACTAAACCTTATAGTATCTTCAGTATCAAAGTAATATTTTGACGGAGAATGTATTATTACAGGTATAATTGTATCAGTACCGATATATGATTTAAAACGGAACATCTGGTAAAGAGACGGCAGGTGAAATATGCGCTTGAAAACGTCCTCAGTAAAGAAATAATACTGCAGTTCTTTATTATAAGATGACAGGGGTAAATTAGCAGTGAATTTATTATCTGAGCTAAAAGATGTCATAAACGAAGTATCACTGCTTTCAAATCCGTCAAAGGAGTAAACCAGCGCAACTTTGTCGCGGTTAAATGTTGTATCTGATTTTATCTCTACTGAAATTTCAACCTGCGAAAGATGCTCTTCAGTGTCCCCTTTAGGCTCATGAATTATCCTGGTATTAATCCATCCAAGGTCGCCTAATATCGCAGTTGTAAAAATTCCAGGATCATGAATAACCTCCTCCATGTCAATATATGGCGTCATAAGATTATTTGGCACAAGAGTCACAGTTTCATCCAGATGTGAGATACTGGAACCGTCATCCCATGTAGAAGGAGCAAATACCTTAGTCCTGTTTTCACCTGTAAGTGCCTTAAAAACAGGTCCTTTAAAATAGAGATTTTCACCTGTCATTTGCTGACGTAAAGCCATTGTGTTGTTCCTGAACTTCAGGGTATCGGTTAACTGTTCTCCAATAAGATTTTCAATAAAGGTGTCATAAATAACAGGAACTGAGCTGAAACCATAGAATCCGGTATTGTCATCTGTATCCATACTGTCGAAGAACCCCAATCCATGACACATCTCATGCAGGATAACGGTAACCAGATCATATTTTCGGCTATTTACAGGGACTTTACCATCAGTTCCCAAGTACCAGTCTTTTTTACTGTCCAGGGTCATTATGATGTCTCCCTGCTGGTCAGAATTAAGGCTTTTTCCGGCAATCTTTTCGGCAAGGGCAACCGGATAAAATGCAAACGGTTTAAATGCATCGATTGCCCAACCACCTGCAATTGCTGTCACTGTTGAATTTCCGAGCACCCCTGTAGTTTGTATATCCTGCCAGTATGCAAGAACTGTAGTCTTCGTATCTGCAGGCAGCATAGTTTCGAGAATAGATATAGCATAATCGAATGCCGTCCTTGTTTCTGTATTAAATCCGTAATAATAAACTGTGATAGTACCTCCGCCCTTATTTCCTTTATTTCTAAGGAACTTTTCAGGAGGAGGTATAAATATCCTGCTGGTTTTTGTTCCTGCATAGCAAACCCCTGTAACCGATTTATTATAAATCAGATCCTGGGCATGCAATAAATGAGAAATAAACGAAAATAACAGTATCAGGCAGATAGAAAGAAATCTTTTCATTTTGCTGCTGCACTGGCATCTGCTGCCGGAGCACGCAACCCCAGAATATCTCTATCAAACTGATACAGATTATTCTTACCGACAAGTTTTACCTTGTCAATAATGGCCCTGACCGAAGCTTCCTCTTCAAGTTGTTCAGTAACAAACCACTGCAGAAAACTATGGGAATTGAAATCTTTC
>Ga0307375_10001071_pt1 | contig 31092 bp, 26 predicted proteins | sample TR1MG_FD_202531 | JGI IMG/M metagenome (GOLD analysis project Ga0307375, IMG submission 202531) | Soil microbial communities from Risofladan, Vaasa, Finland - TR-1 | ecosystem: Environmental > Terrestrial > Soil > Coastal area > Acid sulfate soil | place: Finland: Risofladan, Vaasa | collected... | reverse complement strand
CTTTATCTTTGTGCAAAGTTAGGATTTTCACCAATGGCGCACAACTATATTTTGAGCGGTGCGTTTTATAGGTGGTTTCTAGGTTGATTTATTGAAAATTTTATACTCCTTACCGAGCAAATTTTAACGTATGATTGATCCTATTTTACAAGTTCGTCAGAACTTTCAGGAGGCTAGGGATGTGCTGGAACTGTTCATGTCGGAGAGCCAAAGTTGGGAAAGTATAGAGAAGGCCGGAATTCTAATGGTTGAGGCCATTGAAGATGGTCACAAGTTAATTTCGTGCGGGAATGGTGGCTCCATGAGCGATGCCATGCACTTTGCAGAGGAACTCTCTGGTCGTTTTCGCGGTGATAGGCGTGCCTTGCCAGCCATTGCCATTAGCGATCCCTCGCACATTACCTGCTCTGCCAACGATTTTGGCTATGATAAGGTGTTTGCTCGTTTTGTGGAGGCAATTGGGAGCAAGGGTGATGTGTTGGTTGCCATCAGTACCAGCGGTAACTCCGCCAACGTTATGGAGGCATGTATTGCCGCCCGCCAAAAAGGAATGAAGATTGTTGGGCTTACCGGCAAGAATGGTGGTAAGTTGGCCGGCATGTGCGACGTTGAAATTCGAGTACCTTTCTTTGGCTTTGCCGATAGGGTGCAGGAGGTTCACATTAAAATTATTCACTCGCTGATTCACTATATTGAGATGAAGTTGGGTTTAACACAGTAAAATGAGGTGTGGCTTAATTACCATCCTAATTGTTACAATTATTTCTGGGTGCTATAAGGACATTGAACCAATTCCCAATAGCACCCACCTATCTCCCTCTTTGTCGTTCCCTGTTGGACAAACCGAATTTTCTGTTACCGGAAACTTTACTACCCTAGGCCTACCCGAGATTAATCTAACCGCTTCGGTTCCCGATTGGGCTCACTACCACGCCTTAGAGTTTACCGACCAGGTGGCTCTTGACCTTTCGGAGGTGTATAAAAATGCCTCTTCAATTACCTATTTGGCTTTTAGAATAAACGTTTGGAACCAGTTGCCAGCCAGCGGCACTTTTCAGGCTTACTTTTACGATGCAGCCAACCAGCTGATCGATTCACTAAGTCATTCGGGGCCATTGGCTATTCCAAATGGCAGTATAAATAGTGTGGGCGAAGTTCTTTCTGAGGGTTACCTTAAAACGGATATCCCCATCACTCCAGATAGAATTGCACTTTTAGGCAACGCAACCATGCTCGAAATTCATTCAATAATTAATCTCGACAGTGTTAAACCCATCGACTTTCAGTGGTTCGATTCGCTTAAGGTGAAGTACCAGCTGGGCGTTAGAGTAGACTTTGACTTTGAAACAACGGCATCCATATTGGGTGGTAGCAGCTAGGGCCACTCTGGTGGCATTGCTGTTGCTGGTTTCGTGCAGATTATTTGCGCAGCAGGATAATACGCTTTTTTTTATGCACAGCTTGCCGCAGAGCAACATTGTAAACCCTGCCGTGCAAATTGATTGCAAATTATTTGTGGGCATTCCTCTGCTCAGCTCCATCCATTTTAATGCCAACTCCACCGGCTTTTCCTACAATTCCTTCTCTCCAGGTCGTGCCTCGATCGATTTGAATAAGGCAACCAAGGGTTTATTATGGTGGGATTATGTTACTGCCGAATTTCAATATAACTGGCTTGCTTTGGGCTATCGACCAAACGAGCGCGACTACTACAACTTTTCGATTACCGAAAAGGTGGATATGAAGCTCTTTTTCCCGAAGAAGTTGGTTTTGTTGGCCCGGGATGGAAACACGCCCTATGTTGGCGATGAGTTTACTGTTCGAAATCCTGGTGTTAATGCCTTTTACTATAGGGAGTTTTCCTTTGGCTACTCGCGCAAAATGGATAGCCGATTAACGCTTGGTGCGCACGCAAAGGTGCTCTTTGGAATGGCTGGCGTTTTCACACGACGAAGGCCCATTCATTTGTCGGTGGATGGTGCTACATACAACCTCAACGCCGATTGGAATCTTCGTGCCGATGTGGCCGGACCCATAACCATTGGTAAGGATGCAAACGGTTATGTCAATAGTATTGAGGTTGGTTCAGTTTCACCAACGGCCTTTTTACTGAACTTTCGGAACGTAGGGTTTGCCGGAGATTTTGGCTTTATATACAAAGGCGATGTGCTTACTTGGAGCGGTAGCGTGCTTGACCTTGGACTTATCTACTGGACTGCACAAACACACCGATTTAGCCAGGATGGTAACTTCGTTTTTTCCGGTGCAACTCCGGCAAATGGTGCTGACCCAAATGCCTACATCTCCATGCTGAGGGACTCGCTCAACAATCAGCTGCGGGTTGAGGAGACCAAGGGGGGCTTTATTACTTTTCTGAACCCAAGGGCTTACTTTGGAGCTACCTACCCACTGCGCGACCACCTAAATGCTGGAGCCTTGGTTCGAACCGAACTATATCCGGGTCGGCCAATTGTTGGTGCTACGGTTTCGCTCAATGCCTTTGGGTGGAAGGGCTTTTCGGGCAGCGTTTCCTACTCTGCCATGAATGGTTCGCTGAGGAACGTGGGGCTTGGATTTGGATTTGGCAGCGAGACTTTCAAAATCCACCTTATTAGCGATAATGTTTTGGCGTTTTTCTACCCCACAAGTGCACGCAATGCAAATATTCGGTTTGGCATGCACCTCATGTTTGGGTGCAGTGAGAAGAAGCGACAACCATCGAAATCAGGCTACAACGGTTGTGGTTGTTTTTGGCAGTGGGACGAAGGTCAGAAGCGTAGGGCTGCCGGGGTGAAGTAGGTTCAAAAATCGTGACAGGTGACAAAGTGACAAGTGACTGAAAAGTGAAGGGTTACAAGGTGCCGAGTGACAAAAAAGTTACCAGTGACAAGGTGACCAGTGACAGAGAAAGTGACGAGTTCCAGAAAGGATAAGAAGACCGAAGTCCGGAAACCAGAACCGAATTTGCGAGTTCGGTGTAGCCAACCCAGAACCGACCGAAGGAAGCTCGCCGAAGGCAACCGACCGAAGGAAGCTCAGTGGAACTAAACTAGGAATCAGGAACCTGCTAGTGTTGCTGTAAAACTATAGCCTATACCTAACTATCTATTCAAACAACCTTCCCTGTTGAGGCCTGTAGGGTTCAATAATTTTCGGAATATTCCGGTTTTTACCTGAAGCCAGTAAGTCAGGATTAATTTGATGAGCCTCCAGCATTCCCTCTTCCGCCGGATTAAGCAGGGCAAGGGCGTTCTTCTCCTGAGTGGAACTGTCTAGCCACTCATCCATAGCTTCCATGGAAAGCACTGCCGGCATTCGGTGCTTGAAGTTGTGAATTTGTGCCATTAGGGCATTGGCTTCGGTGGTGATAATGGAGAATGATTGATGAACCCTTCCACTCTCAGGATTTGTCCACTGGTCGTAGAGGCCAGCCAAAGGTAAAATTGGATTTGCTTTTGGGAAAATGAAGAACGGTATTTTCTTTCTACCCTCTTGCTGCCATTCAAAGAAACCTGTGATTGGGATTATGCATCGCTGCTTTTTAGTGAGGTTTCTGTAGGATGGTTTTTGTGGCAGTGTTTCCGCTTTTGCATTTAGCGTAAGGTTGCATATTTTGGCAGCCTGCTCCTCATCCTCGATGAAGCTTGGCACTAATCCCCACGACATTAGCTGGAATTCATCCCTCTTTTCCGCTGCAATGATGGGCAACTTTGGGTGTTCAAATCCACTGATAAAGTAAAGAGGGTTCCACTCATCACCACGTCGGAAAGTGGCTCCGAATAGTTTTTCACCAACAACTTTCCTAAAGGTGAGCGACGCGTAGAAACACATATTTTCTATGTTTATTGGTTCAAGGAGATATCAAAGTTATGCAATCCATCGCGTAACTTTATATTGTCAGAAATTTTGTGCCAAAAAGTTTCTCTTTGGCATGAGGTTTGCTTATTGAAAGCAAGAAATTCGATCAATTTATTGTTGATTGATCGCAATTTTGCAGCAAATTTTTAGTTTTACTTAGGAAAATAATTTTTGAAAAAATATTGATTTTCGATTAAACTTTTTACTTTTAGATTTGTCTTTATATTTGTGTAAGTCAATAGATTGTTTGAATACAAGTTCTTTTTAGAAATAAATTAACGAGCGCAATCGTTTGTAATTTAGATATAGGGGGGCGTAGCAACAACAGGTGCAACTTATTCACTAAGGTGCGCAAAGTAAGGTTTAGGGACCCTTGGTTTTTGGTTTACGCCCCCTTTCTTTTTTCCTTCCTCAACCAAACATTTTTATTATTGTTTCTTTCTTAAATCCGGCTGATGGTTTTTGCCATACTGTTTGGGTTTAAGCATTGTTTACTTATAAATGTAAGGAAGAAAATGAAAACGATTTTTTATAAGGCAAACCAGCGTGGACATGCTGAGCATGGCTGGCTTTCGACATACTACTCCTTTAGCTTTGCCGATTACTATAATTCCAATATGATGGGCTTTGGCCTGTTGAGGGTATTGAATGATGATACCATCCAGCCGGGAGAAGGCTTTGGACTTCACCCTCACCAAAATATGGAAATAGTGACCATCGCGCTGCAAGGTAAGCTTGAGCATAGGGATAATACCGGCGGCGGTGGCGTAATTGCCCCTGGCGAAATACAGGTTATGTCGGCGGGAACTGGTGTTTACCACTCTGAATTTAATGCTTCCAAAGCGGAACCAGTTAGCTTGCTACAGATTTGGGTGATGCCTGAAAAACTTGGTGTTCTTCCCAGATATGATCAGCGGAAATTCGATACCAACCTGTTTCAAAATTCCATTTACAACGTGGTGGCGCCCAAAGGTTCCGATGGTCTGTGGCTTAACCAACAAACGTGGTTTTCGCTATCGCAAATCGAAAAGGGGAAGTCGGTTACATATGAGACTCATCGTGAGGGAGGTGGAGTATATTGCTTTGTAATAGAGGGGTCCGTTACGATTGGTGATGCTGAGCTGAATAGGAGGGATGCGCTGGGCGCGTGGGAAACATCTCAACTTGAAGTTACTGCGCAGCAGGATGCCTACCTACTTTTTATTGAAGTTCCAATGGCTTAATTGGTTGTTGCCTACCCTTTCCTACCAAAATCGGCTGGGATTTCTCCCCACGACTCAGTTTCCCACTTAAGAACTTGGGTTTTGTAGGTGTTTTCCTTAAGCCACTTCTCTGCTCGCTCAATGAGCTGGAAGAGTTCTTCGGTGGTGGCGGTTCGAGCTAGTTTTGTTTTACACTTCTTGCCCTTAAGCCAGGCCATGGCAGTTCTTGAGTCGGTGTAGATTGGGTTTGGCAGCCCCTTTTGCTTTAGTAGCGCTAGCCCGTGAACAATGGCTAAGAATTCTCCAATATTGTTGGTCCCCAGCGGAAAAGTCAAATGAAAAACCTCTTCGCGAGTCTTGGTATTTACCCCCCTGTATTCCATAACCCCGGGGTTGCCGCTGCAGGCTGCATCCACCGATAGGCTTTCGGTAATTGGTTTTGCCCCAGCGGGGGTTGCCTCTTTTTTGGAAGTTCCACCCTTGCCAATGAAGGCCCAAGGATTTTTTGTGAAGGCATATTCTGCTTGACTTTGATTTTCGAAGGCCATGTACTGGGCACCCTCAAAACCAACAACCTGATTCTGGCACGCAACCCAGCTGGCGTATACTCCAGGTGTTCGTCCCTTCCAAACCGTGTAGAACTTCTTTTTGGGCATGGTTTATATTTTGGGCAAAGGTAGGCAAAACGGTAATGCAACACCAAAATGTGCCAGAAACTGCTTACCGAGGCATCCCAATCCCATTGTCGGCGATTATGGACCTTGAAAATTTTGTAGTGTTATAGCTATTCTGGCATGTATAGCACTGTTGAACCAACAGCTAGATCGTGAATTGCCCTTCGTTGAGTGCTGCTCGAGACTGTGAGCAGTGAAATCCATCCAAGAGATGCTTTGAAAATAAAACGAACAATGGCCCATGGAAAAGGAATATTTCTGGAGAAATCGGTGGTCCGTTTAACCCTTATTCCAAGAAGCATGTGTCCTATGGTTCCGCCAAAGGAGCTGGTCATTATGGGATCGTAAAAAACGAAAATAAGGAGAAAGGCAATTATCCTTACTATATCAGGTACATTTTCAAAGATGGAAAAGAGGTAGGCTGTCGCTACCATAAGAAGAATCAATACAACCGTATCGGCAATAACCGCCTTTACCCTATCCGATACTCCTGGGAAGGTTTGCTCTTCCATACAATCTGTTTTTTAGTTGTCCTTTATCAAAGTTAGGAATTGTCTTCAAATCGGCAAGCCGTAATTCACTTCAATATTACAATTGAAGGTAAATCGTTGTGTTCCTTTTTGTTGAGTTATTTTGATGACAGGGCAAGGAGGTAGGCAAAACTAGAAATCTTAGTAAATCCATGGCACCAACCGGTAGGTTTTTAACATGTAGGTGTGGTAATCTTCACCAAACTGGCTCAGTAGCATCCTTTCCTCAATGTGGATGCGGTAGAGAAAGGCAGCAATAACAAGAACACCTATTGTAATGAGGCTTGCCCAGCTGTTGAGCGATAAACCAAAACCGATGAAGGTGAGTATGGCACCGGAGTAGGATGGATGCCTTACTGTTTTGTAAATACCATCCATCTTAATTTTATGATTTTCTCTGATGGTGACATTAACAGTGAAGAGCTTGCCCAGCGACCAAATGGCATAAAAGCGGAACGCCATACCTGCCACAATTAGTCCTAGTCCAATATATTGCACTACCGGGGTAGAGCTAATGGGGAACTTGTTGAGAATATAAAACATTACTCCTAGCGTGTTGGCAAGGGCAATGGTTATCCATATCAGTGAAATAGATCCCTTGTCCTGTCCCTTCTTATCTTTCTTGCCCGACCGCATTAGGGAATTAAGCAGAACCTCGGAGGCAAACCATGCTGCCCAAACTGTAATGAAGATTGCCATGCTTTTGTCGTGTTTGGAATTTTAATTTTTGTTGTTCAGAACCACCATCAATGCCTCCGCGCTCAAGTTGCTAACCTTCGTTAATGAGATGAGTGGGTTTCATTCCAAATATATGGTTTTTATTTAGCGTAGCCGGCAGTGCAATAGCGTGCGTAATACTATCTCAACTTTGCTGAAAAAGAGTCACACCAATCTAATACCTATATTTTATAGGTTATCGACTGGTGTGTGATGGTAAATGTTTTGCTTGTTATGCGATTGATTATTGCACCGACATGAGTTTTTCTAGCTCAGCGTGCATTTGTAGTAGTACCTTTTTGCTGCTCTCAAGGTCGTTTAGAATATTCTGTTTTGTGCTCTTGAATTGTTCCTTAAGGCCACTAAACAGGTTGCTGTAGTATTCAATTCCCTCCTGCAGATTTTTTTCAAAAGCAAGAAGGTGGTTTCCCTGCTTGTTGTTCATCGACGCTCTGGCTTCCTCAATGCGGGCTTTGAGATAGTCGATGTAGATTCGGAGCTCGTTAACAAACATGTTGGGACGGTCGGTTCGGGTTATCATGTTGGCACGGCCATAAATGTGGTCGGTGATATTTGCGAGGCTCATCTTTTTGGAGAAGTATGCCATGTTTGGGCCTGGGCATACAGATACGCCAACCCCTTCAACCTTTGTGCTCAGGTTGTTTACCAGCAATGCAGAGGTTCCCAGCCCAACGCACAGGCACGATTTTTCAACGATTTTGTTGAAACGGGGTTTGTAGTCTTCTGGTGAAAGTCCCTCCTTGTTAAGTTCCTCCAACTTCTGCGTTTGGTACCTTCTCGAGGCGGTGCAGATACCCTTTTCCGTAAATTCATTGTTCAGTGCAATGAATTGTTTTGGGCATGGACTCCCTGGTTTTCCTTGGCTAATGTAGGAAAGTCTTTCAAGGTCCTTGGTATTTCCTCTGAGGCTATTGAATGGTACCCCGAGTGGCGAAATGTTGCTCAGGAAGAGGTCATCCTCCTTGGCGTCAGCTAGCTGATTGAGCGTATTGTCGTCGATGGTAACAACTTCGGGGACGAGCAGGAATGGCGTTCCCCAACCCACCGAGTCGAGGTTGTAGTGCTCTATTAAAAATTCATGCTCCTCGGCGGTTCCAACGCCTCCTTGCGCAGTAACACGGAGCGGCAGTGGTGCTTTCGGTATTGTATGGTTTTTATCGGTGAGTGCCTTCACAAATACTTCTTGCATGGCCTGGATTAACTCCTGACGCTTGTCGCGGAATTCGGCGAGGATGGGTCCCATGAGGAAGCCATCGGTGGCAAAGGCATGACCGCCACAGTTCAACCCCGATTCAACTCGATATTCGGAAACCCAAAGTCCCTTTTTTGCGAGTACCTTACCCTGAATTAAGGCTGAACGGTAATCGCTCACCTTTAAAACGATCTTCTTTTTCATCTCCCCACTTTCGTTGGGGTAGAAGTCCTCAAACTGCTCCATGTAGTTGAAAAGGCGAGGGTTCATGCCCGCCGAAAGGATAATGGAGGAGTGCAGGTTACTGGTGGCAAACCCGCGAAGTGCTGCGTGTGCGTCGTTGAATTCCACTGGGAGCTTTTCACCATTCTTGTAGTTGTCCTTATCAACCTTAGTCATAATATTTACGTCGATGCTACCCAAGGATAGGTTCTCCTTGAGCCATGCCTTAATTTCGTCGACGTTGAAATACTTGGCAGTACGTTTCTTAAACTCCTGCTTAATGGAGGAGCTGTCGGGGAGCATGCTGAAGTAATCCTTTATCCCCTGCTTTTTTTCGAGTGTGACATTCTTCAGTTCCTCTAGCTTCTTTTCGGCAATGGTGTTGATGAGATTGAGGTAGGAGGATATTCTTTTGGCGCGGAAATCCTCAATTTTATCGGTGATCTCTTGGTAAGCAATGGCATACTTGCTACAGTAGAACTTGCGCATCTGCTCAATAAGGATGTCGTCTACAAGTGAAATTACGGAGTCGATACCAAACGGTGAAACGCGCAGTGGGGTGTCTAAAGTGTAAGCAATTCCCATTACTGGGATGTGAAATGAATGCGGCCTTATCATGGTGAGAATTTTTACAGATTGTTGGTAGTTTGCTCCCTGTGGCTCTCTATTTTATGGCTACAGGTGACATTGTTAATGCTTTCTGCGGAGGGTGGAGTTGTATTGTCTACCAACCGAAGCGATAACGGCACTGTTGTGTGTTTCCATCCCATTCGTGTGTGATGTTAACATTGTTGGGTAAGGACCGGAAAGTGCCTAATTCGACGTTTCAGAAAACATGCAAAGGTAGTAAAGCTTTTTGCATGGCATCCGAAGTCCTAATTTTTTAGCAGTTTCAATGGTGTGTTACTGCAAAGAGTTACTACGATATATTTTCTCTAATAGTTACTGCTAATGGCTACGCATTTTTCGCAATAACTCTATTTAGCTCATAGAGGTCTTTCCTACGATCCTTAAGATTTCTTACACTACCAAGTCGATTTAACTCTCGCAGCAGATCAAGGTCAACATCGGCAATTAGAATCATTTCGGTGTTTGGTGTTGTCTCTGCTTTTATGCCATTGGCAGGGAAGGCAAAATCGCAAGGTGTGAGAACCATGGATTGGGCATACTGTATATCCATGTTGTGAACGTTGGGAAGGTTACCCACGCTACCTGCAATGGCAACGTAGCACTCATTTTCAATGGCCCTAGCCTGTGCACAATAACGAACTCGGGAGTAGCCATTTTGGGTATCGGTTAAGAAGGGAACGAAAAGGATGTCCATACCGTCGTCGGCCAAGAGCCTGCTCAGCTCGGGAAACTCGGAATCGTAGCAAATTAGAACCCCAATCTTACCACAGTCTGTATCGAATACCTGCAATTTGCTTCCACCCTGCAAGCCCCAAATTCTTGCCTCGTCGGGTGTAACGTGGAGTTTTTCGTAGCGTTCCACCGAGCCATCCCTACGGCAGAGATAGCCTGCATTGTAGAGCAAATTATTCCTTATTTCGGGCATGCTGCCGGAGATAATGTTGATGTTGTAGGAGACTGCCAACTCGGAAAATTTCTGCACAATGTTGTCGGTGTGTTTTGCCAACTCTCTTATGGCCTCCGGTTCCGAGAGGTGGTTGTTTTCGGCCATCAGTGGCGCATTAAAGAACTCAGGGAATAGGGCAAAGTCGGATCGGTATCCGGAAACAGCTTCCACAAAATACTCCACCTGTACCATGAGCTCATCTAGATTTTTATATGGCCGCATTTGCCATTGAATCAGGCCAAGTCGAACATTTTTCTTTTTGGCAGCAGCCTTTTTTCGTGGCTTCTCATAGTAAATGTTGTCCCACTCCAGCAGCACGGCAAACTCACCCGAAGCTTCATCGCCCTCCAGGTAGCCTTTAAGTATTCTGGCCGGGTGAAAATCGTTGGCAATTTGAAAGTTGAGCACAGGATCGTGAATCTCCTGCCTTTTTACCTTTTCAATGTACTGCTTCGGGGTAAATTCGTCAGCAAACTTATGGTAGTTTGGAATTCGGCCACCAAAGGCGATGCCTCTAAGATTAAGCCTTTCGCAAAGTTCTTTGCGGTAGTCGTACAATCTGCGTCCAAGCCTAAGTCCGCGAAATTCAGGCTTAATAAATACCTCGATACCGTAAAGCACATCGCCCTCGTTGGTGTGGGTGCTAAAGGTGTAGTTGCCGGTAATATCCTTGAAGGTGTGGCTGTTGTCGAAGTTGTCGTATTCCACAATGATGGAGAGCGCACATCCTGCCAGCTGGTTATTCACCTTTATTACTACCTGACCTTCGGGAAATTGGTCGATAAGGCTTTTTATTTGGGATTCTCTCCAGTATGCCCCAGGCATGCTGGGGTATGCTTTAATCATGGCCTCTTTCAACTCAAGGTAATCTTCGGGGGTCAAATATTTTAACTCAACATTTTCAATATCTATGTTCATACACCTTTTGTTTGGTAAATAAATACTTCTGTTACCATCTTTTTTCGACATCAAGGCCCATTACTGAAGTGCCAAAATTTGCCAATGCATAGATATAAAACAAAAGGGGCCTAACAATGGCTACTCTACAATGTAGCGTGGAACCTCGGAAGGAAGTCGCGTAAGCAACTCGTAGTTGATGAGCTCGCTGGTTTCGCTAAAGGAGGCAACGCTAATTTCGAGGTCGCCCTGTTTACCTATCAACACCACCTCGTCGCCAATGTTTACATTTTCGAGGCTGGTAACATCTACGGTAATCATGCTCATGTTTACCGTGCCAATTACGCTTACCCGTTGGCCATGGATAAGCACACGGCCCTGGTTGCTCATGGAGCGGCTAAATCCATCGCCATAACCAACCGGAATGGTAGCAATGGTTTTGTCGTTATTGGCAAGGTAGGAGGTTCCATAGCCTATGAACTCTCCTGTTTTTACCACCTTTACGTCCATCACTCGACTCTTCCAAGAGAGTATGCGCTGTAACGGATTATCCTTTATCTTCTTCTTGGTGAGATATTCAATAAGCACCTCTCGTGTTGGAAAAAATCCATACTGCACAATCCCAAGCCTCACTAAATCCAATTGAGTTTTTGGGTATCGCAGTGCTGCCGCAGAACAGGCCGTGTGCCTTTTCTGGGGTGCCATTCCGCTTGCCGTAACAATTTTTAGCGCCTTGTCGAAAACTTGTTGCTGCTTGTGTATGCGGTAGTAGTTGGTTATGCTTTCGGCTCCGGCAAAGTGTGTGCAGAGGCCAGTAAAGCAGAGATTGTCGCTATTCTGCTTGAGTAGTTGCAAAACCCAAGGAAGCTTTTTAATCGCAAATCCTGTTCGGTTCATCCCCGTCTCCACCTCAACGTGGAGCTTGGCTTGCTTGCCAACCTTTTTTGCAATTTCCAGGGCCTTTTCCAAGCGCTGCTGCTCAAAAACGTAAAACTCAATATCGTTTTCAATGGCCCACTCCAGCTGGTCTTGGCCTAACATGCCCATTATCATGATGCTGCTATTGCCCGTTCGTGCGTGATACACTCGCCGGGCTTCGTCGGCGCTGAACACCGAGAAGTGGTTTATGCCGCACTCCTCGGCCAACGGAACAAAAAGTTCAATACCATGACCGTAGGCATTTCCTTTCACAACGGAGGAAATTTGGGCGCTCGGAATAATATTCTCCTTCAGAAAGCGCAAGTTGTGCTGTAGTGCCGATTTGCTGATTTCGAGGTAGGATGTGTGAAATGAGTTCATGGTAGCTGCTTTGTCCATAATTGATATAACAATTTAGATCAACGGATGGCATTCCGTTGGGCGTGATTTAGCCATTGTGTTCCGAGTGCGTCATCTGTTTGGCAATTTAAGTGCTATCCAACCGCACGGATGGCTTATGGCAGATGGCTGAGATAGGATTAGACGATAAGGAATTATCCTAGCAAACAATGTTGCTGGCAGCAGCAGGTTTGGTATTTTGAAACCTCTGGGCGAAGGCTTGTAAGCAAGAAATACTCTGCTTCTAGAGGAGGTTGGTGGGCATATTTGCTACTACCGGTATCTCGGCTGGTAAAGGTAGTAAAAATACTGTGTGACTCCTAATTTGTTGACCATCTTTGATTTGTGATGGTTGTGGCGATAGCTCCTGTCTAATGCAATTACTCAACTTTGGGGTTCAACAAAACGTAGTGAAGGTGGTCCTCCCACTTTCCGTTAATCTTGAGGTATCTCTCGCTAATCCCTTCCTGCTCAAATTTCAACTTCTCCAATGCCTTAATTGAGCGAATATTTCTAGGCATTACGTTTGCCTCTATCCGGTGCAGTTTATAATCGTCGAATGCCACCTGTATTACCTTCTGCAACCCTTCTGAAATGTACCCTATGTTTGTCTCCTCAAAATCCAGTTTGTATCCCAAGAAGCAAGAGAGGAATGGACCATAAACGATGTTCGACAAGCCAATGTGGCCAATAATTTTTTCCTCTCCCACCCTAAAGAGATAAAGGCTTAGGCCTGTTTTGTTGTCGTTCGTTACGGTGCTGCTATCAATGAGCCATCGCGCCGAATCGATGGAGAAATACTCTTCATCTCTCTTCGGCTCCCACTCCTGAAGAAATTGCCTGTTCCTAACCAAAAAGGCTTGGAGCAGGGGTGCATCGGCTGGCGTAAGCGATCGCAGCGTTAGTCTTGCAGTAGGGTAGGTATGCATTGCCAAATGTTCTTTTGTTTTCTGAGGCTAAAGTTAGAAATATCCTTTAGCAGATTTGGCTCTATGTAATACGCCTTCGACAACGTGCTTTGCGCTATTCGGCACTTGCACCACTAAAAATGGATTTTACCTTTCTGTTATCGATGTTGAATATAATACCTCCATAAATTGTCCCAGCTACAATGGACTCACTACTCGATGCTGCCTGATTGATCTCCTTTCCATATGCTCTCTGCACATCTTCAATAGAACTACCAATTCCAATATTTCTGGATGTTTTCAGCTTACATGGTTCTGATAGGGTAATCATATTTACCACCTGAACGGAATCTCCCATAAAATCAAGCTGGATGCCTTTTTCTGTGTAATTCCATTGCTGATGGTATTCGCCATCCGCACCCCAAAGTTCAGCTTTCGTTTTGCTTTCGGGTACACCAAGTATTTCGATGATTTTTTTTGCTCCTACGCCTAATTTGATTTTTCCAAAACTTTCATTTTTCATTAACGATGTACCAGTTTCGGCTAATTTATCTTCATCGTTTGTACTGTTTGATGACAAAGAATCATTGCTCGAAAAGATATTTTTATCTGCAGTGGAACTTTTGTTACCGCAAGAAACTCCCATGGATAGAAGGGCCAGTAGTGTGACCATGTTGATAATTCTTCTCATCTTATTTCAATTTTACAATCGTTTCAATTCTATGCATAGAAAACAATTGATGCCTTACTCTTTCACTTAAACTTCCCCGAACTTTGGCGAGTTTCTTTTTTTATGTGCAATTAAGCCAGTCTCGCTGAGTCATCTATTTAATATAAAGTGAATGACATTGGCTCGCATTCAAAGGCTGGCTTTTACCAGCTGGCATAAACTACAGCTTGAGATACTCTTTCAGCGTATTGTCGTTTTTTGCTTTAATCAGCTTCTTTAGCTCCCTATTTGGTTTTACCATTTTGCTTGCATCTTCGCAGTAGCCAATGAATGTTAGAATGGAGTTATACTTTACCTCTTTTGGATCTTTTGCCTTGTCCTTGTTCTCTAGCACAAACTTTGCCATGCAGGCCATGTATACGCCAAGAAGGGCGGGATTTGATTTGGAAGGTTCTGCAATGGTGGCGTCAATGTCGAATTGAAAATCGGGAGTTCCGCTCATCCACCTTATCAGAAATTTCAATGCGTTTAGGTTGTTAATGTTGTTGTGGTTCTCGGTTGCGGTGCTGCTTAGAATGTAGTTGGAACACTCTAGAACTTGGGCTTCGTTTTTTTGATAATCTGCCTTCTCTTTCAGCGGTATCCTATCGAGATTAGAATAATCTTGTGCATAGGTGGCGCTGAACAATCCGAGAAGTAGGATGGAGATGGTGGCAATTTTTTTCATGGTTGTTTGTATGAGTTTGGTTTTGATTTTTTATTTCATCATTTAGGAACTATGCCAAGGTGTTCGCTTGAAGTTTGAAAGATGCTCCCAGCCAGCGAGGCTGGCGGGGAGTAGATCTTATTGTTCGAGGTATGTTTTGCTTAGTATTCTTTTGCCTATTTTATAGTTGGCCCAAGGAAAGTATATTCCTAGAGTAATAATGGATAGAAGTATTTGTCCCCAAATAAATAGGAAATCATGGAGCGGTTCAATGTCGTATCCAAAGCTTCTTCTAACGCCCTCTGCGGTTGCAGTGGTTCTATCGGCAAAATATTTGTAGAGTCTCACCACAGCTAGGGGATAGTATATTCCAACTGTTATGACTGCGAGCAAGGTCTCTTTCGCAATTTTCCCGCATGATGGCCAAAAGCTTGTTTCCCATGAAATTCTATAGTTCTTGTAGTTCACATTTACTAACCACCTATGAAACAAATAGGTATATGGTATTAAAATGAACATATATATCAATTGAAAGACAATTTTTTCTATCGAAAATTGGTTTGCGTTAATAGCCATATACTTAAACATAATGGTGCCTAGGGCAATCATTGGAATTATGACCGACAACAGAAAAATCAATAAAAGTTTTCCACCCTTCCCTAGGAAATTAAATGGTGTTGATTCATAGGAAGAATTATTTATAAGAAACCGGTGGATGCTTCTTATAAACCATGGAATATATATGCCTAGGGTAATAATGCTGAGAAAAATCCCAAGTAGAATAATACCCAGGTATTTTACAAAACTTCCGCTAAAAACGACGTTGGTTTCCTTATACGCAATGTTTTTTATGATAAGTCTTGTAATGACGTAGAAGATGACAGACACTATTGTAATCATCAATAGGAATGAAATAGGAATTAATAGCGATGGGTGCGCGCTAGGTTGAGGTGGCGGTGGCGTTTGCGGAAGACCACCTGATGTTTTTATCATAACCACATACGGCAGTATGAAGAGAGTTAAAAATAGAAGCCAGATTGGTAAAAATTTTTTTCCTGTCAAGGTGAAGTTGAAGTAGTTTTTCATTGTGCTTAGTTTTGTTGGGTGTGAATGTTTTTAGGCTTTTTGTGCTGAGGAAGGTTGGTTCAATCAACCTCATTACTGTTGCCGTTTTTATACTATACTAAGTAAGAAAAACAAATTTGAAATATCAAGCGGTAGCTAAATATTTTATTACGGTAGCTGCCCAATGCTTGCTCCACAGGGTGCAACTTAGCGCTTAAATCGAACCTCGTTGTGATACTTGAGGAATTCTACGGCTGGAAGGAATCTCGATGGGAGAATGATCTCTTGGTTGTTGTATTTAGTAAAGTATTCCTCAATGGATTTTGATTTTTTTTGCTTCAGTAAAATTGGCGATACCATTATTTTAAACTCGGGTGTTATTGTTATTAAACCTGCCTCAAATGCTTTGTCGTGCAGTGCATTTATGGCAATCCCATTTTGGGGGTTTAGCCTGTTCTTTTCGTCTAGGCTCCAAGGTTTAATGTGCCCGGCAATGAGAAATTCTGGCTGTTGTATTCCGGTTATGCAGCAGGTGTTGTTGTATGACGCCAGAATTGAACTTCTGAAAAAAGCCTGATTTACTCTTACTCTTACAATTTGCTCCCTTGTTTTCCCCTCTCTCGGTAGTTCGCTTTCGGGAATGTGATGCAGCTGCTCAACGGTTGTTTTCTCAATTTTTGCAAGCAGCTTCTCGCTTTCAAAGGGTAGCACGTCCCAATGGTTGAAGAATTCATTCCAAATCTCCCTGTCGAGGTTGCTCGAGTTGACGGCACCCTTAATTCCTCGGGCTTGAAGGCTAGGGTCGAGACTTGCAAAGTTCACCAGCTTTAAGGCAACGGCGCTGGCTGTTCGGCCTATAAGGTTGGCAAGGCTAATTACCTCTGGGTTCAGCCTATGCAAACGGCCAAAGGGAAGCTTGCAGTAAAGGTTTACCGCTAAAATCAGCTCCTCCCTTGTCCAGAGTTTCTGCCCTTCCTTCATGGCTTAGTAGTCATTTTGCATATTGAGTCAATTGCAATGGTGATAACAATGCTACGTTTTTATTGTGATTGGTATATTTATCATATTTATTATTGGTGTGTATAAGTCAATTTCCTGATTATCTGTATGTAGTGATATAATTAAAGAATATCGACTTTTCTTTTCCATTTGCTTTAAATTTGTTCTTTCTCTCCACCAACCAACAACTGGATATATTCCAATTAAATTACATGAAGCAATTTCTGCTGCAGTCTTCTCAATAAAATCAGAATGCAGAGAACCATGATGTCTTAAACCGCTACCAATATTCCATCTATCCGTGTCATTTTTTATAGATTGGTAATCTTCTTCACGTTCAATTGCAACATTAATTCTTCTTGTAAAGTCTTCTAAAGTTTCTGTTGGGTTATTCAACTCAAATCTTAAACCGTGAGAGGCATATCTGTATCTATCTTTCCAACCAATTTCACCTGGCCCCGGTTCTATAAAGTAAGAGAGTGTTATTTTAACTTTAATTTTCATTGCACCTAAGGCCAAAAGGTCTTCTTTGGGCCATGGTAATTGGTATAAATGCATCTCGTTAGACCTGTAACCTCCTCCTTCTCTCTTACAGAATGGTTGTATCTCTTCTTGTGCAATTAATGTTAAACTATTATCAAGACTACTCATCGCTTTTCGAAGGTCTGGTACCCCATAACCACATATTCGTATCAATTCCGCGATACTTCCTTTTTTACTTGTGTCAATGTTAAATTGTGAGATAAGTTCCTTAGTCCATTCCGCAGAATGAACCATCAGTCCCCGCAATGTTTCCGGCCATGCATTCGGATACCTTACTTGCAGTTGAGCCGCAAACCAAGAAGCATGAGCAGTCGCTTCACTTGTACCATTTATTATATCAAATTGTTCTTTTGTACTATTTGCAGAAACAGTTAAAGAGGATAAATCTTCTAAGTTTGATATAAACCCATCTGTGGCAACAATCAAATTTCCTCCTTCCAGAACAATGTCTGGTTTTAGAGGCCATTTATTGCTTTCCCATGGTAGTGAAGTTGTGCTGTAGGGTGATAAACTATCTGCCTTTGCTAGGGTTTTATAACCTTTGTATGCTGTTTCGTTGATTTGAATCTTATTTGTGTATGCACCAATTGTTAATGCATTCCAAGATTGAGCAGGACTTTGAATAGGTGATTTTTTATTTGATTCTGGATATAGTTTCCAATCTTCTTGTGTTATTATATTTCCTGCAGATATAATAAATAATCGTTGAATATTATCTTCTGCTCCAGATGTTAAGGCGTCAATTGCCGCTGACCATGATGAGGGAGATCCGTTGTCTGTTCCTCTCTCACTTGTTACTGCCATACAAAATATTCTATTGTATTCAGGATGAGCAATTTCAGCTCTACTAATGGATTGAGCAACAATTTCTCCCCATAACTCATATGGATTCTCTCCATACTGTTTCGGCGGTAGTATTTTTATCGATTCAAGTTTGTGTTTTAATTCAATAGGCAAAAGACTTTCAAGTTTCTCTTGTAGATTCTCATAAGATGCTATTCCACTCATTAAAGTGCCATGTTCATCATTATCATGTATACCCCATTCGGGAATGTATGTATGACAATCATTATCATTTAATATGGGTTGTAATAATAAGTGACCATTATTAACACCACCATCTAGAATTGATATGACAACAACTGTTTCTGAAATTTTGATCCTCGAAAGAAGATCCTTGACCCAATCTAATTGTTCTATGTTTGTTTGGCTTGTCCAAAAACTTGCCGCTTCCTGCGCTTTTCTAAATTCCGCTATACTATCACTTCTTTCAATAAGTTCTTTAAGATTTACTCCGTTTGCTTTAACTAATAAAACCAACCTTTCCGGGAAATGTAAAAATTCTCTTTTGAATTCAATGTTAAGTGAGTTACAAATAGTGAAAAACTTATTTATTACATCACTTTTATTTGACTTTTCCGAATACAAAAGCCATATCTCACACCAGATTGGAATATCTAAGGGTAATAATTCTAGTGAATCTCGCCAAAATGCATCTAATTGAGAGGCAATAGTTAAATCTTCAATGCTAGCAACAAGAGCCATGTTTTTAGGATTTGCCTTACCCGTATTTTTATTAATATTGTCCTTTTCTGGGTTAGCATATTCTCTAATCTTGTCAAGAAAGTATTCCGTACATCTGTTAGGTATGTAAACAGTTGCATATGTTTCATCCAATTCTTTTTGTTTGACTACCTTTACATTAAGTAGTCGAATGTCTTTCTTTATGTTCTCTAGACTTTTTGTTACCAATTCGCATCCAGTCTTCCCTTTGAATTGAATATAAAAACCATCTTTGGTTGGTATTGAGGCTGCAATTCTTTCTAGTTTATGTTTTTCTATTTCTTTCCAGATAGTTTGGAAACGTCTAATGAGGTATTCTGAATGAACTTTTCTGTCTCTATTGGGAATGTTGGGTGGCATTCCTCCTGGAGGAGGACTAAATGGAATGGGGCTCTTTAAATCTTTAAGGAATATATGAAAATGCTCACCTCTCGCCATAAGCTAAAAATCTATCTTCCAACATTTGTATTAGAAGGTCTTTTGTTACAGTTTTTTTATCTGAAAGTATTGTTTCTTTTATGGCGTCATCACAAGCTCTTGTAATATCTGCATGGCTTAATCCTTTTGCATGGCCAACAATGCTTGTGGTTGTATATTTCCCATGAAACATTCCTAATCTATTTTTTATCAACATTTCAATGAGTTGGTCATCGGGTTTGTTATAATGAATAACATCATCAAACCGTCTAAAAAGAGCTTGATCAAGAAGGTTTATATTGTTTGTAGCGGCAATGATGAAACTTTCTGAATCATCATTTTCTATGAATTGTAAAAATGCATTTAGAACTCTACGCATTTCACCAACATCATTATCTTTTGCCCTCTCTGCTCCAATTGCATCGAATTCATCGAAGAGGTAAACTCCTCTGTGTTTACCGATTAAATCGAAAATCTGGCGAAGTTTTGCACTAGTTTCCCCCATAAACTTAGTTATAAGTTTATCCATTAGGACAGTGTATAGGGGCAGGGAAAGTTCTCCTGCAATTACAGATGCAGTCATAGTTTTACCTGTTCCAGAAGAACCAGCAAGTAAAATTTTTCTTCTATTATGCAGTCCGTATTTTCTGATTTTTTCCTTTTGCTTGTATTCTCTTAAAATTCTGTCTATTCTTTGATGAAAGACCTTTGGACCAATCAATTCGTGGATATGTGTTTTTGGGGAAGATGCAATTACTAGGTCATTTAAATCTGGGGAAAATTCAAGGATTCGAATAGGTGTATATTTGTTCTTGTCAACTAAATCTTTGATTTCATTAGCAAGCATTGAATGGCCGACCCTTGCTTCATTGGCAGCAATTTGGAGCGCAATGGTGTTAAATCTCTCTGAATTATTGTCAAAGTGAGATTTTAAAAGGGTTTTTAGTTGCTCTGCTGTGGCCATTTTTTTCTTACAAAATAACACTTTTTTCCTTAAACCTATCAATTACAACAAAGTATTATTCTTGTCAATGGGAGTTATTGCGTTATATATTAATGTGTTGATCGCTGTCAGGATGATCGGTTCTCTTCCTAGTATAATGAAAATTTAATGGAAAGTCTGTAACGTCTCCTTTTATCTCAGTAGAGTCATTATCTACTCCTCCAAGTTGCCTCTCTGGTATTGCTCCAGGGTGGCTCGCTTCTGCAGCTTTCCGGCATCGGAGAGGAGAAATTGTGGTATGGCCACCAGCTGGCGTGGAATTTCGTAACGCTGCAGTATGGTGGGGAATAGGTTTTGTAGCCGTTGCTGCTCATCGGCCTGCAGCGGTTCGCCCTCGGTAAACAGCACAACGCGCTCGCCCAGCGCATCGTCGGGTTGCCCGGCCACAAAGTAGCGGCGGTGGATGTGGGGGAAGAGCTTCTTCTCCACCTGCTCGGGAAATATCTTTACCCCGCCGCTGTTTATTACGTTGTCGGCGCGCCCTATCCACTCAAAGTGGCGGCTGTCGGCAATGCGCACCACATCGTTGGTAACCAGCGTATGGTTTGTGAGGGCCGGGGCCGTAATGGTTAGGCAACCACGGGAATCGGTGCTTACCTCCACGCCGGGTAGTATTTCGTATAGTCGGCTCTGCTTTGGTCCGTTCACAGGTCTTAGCGCCACGTGCGAGCTGGTTTCGGTCATGCCGTAGGTGGCATATACCCTGGCCGGTAGCGTGCTGCACTGCTCATCGAGCTCGGCGGGTATTTCGCCTCCGCCCACAATTATGGTCTCCACCCCGCCACGCTGCAGCGTCTCCATGGAGTGGGCCAGCTGGTAGGGTGTAATGGCAGCAAAGGTTATGGGTGTGTGAATGGACTCAAAGGGGTTAGCCGAAGGTTCCGTGGCAATCAGGTTCATGCTGGTGAGAAAGGCGCGCACCACCATCATCTTCCCCGCAATATAGCTTATGGGCAGGCAGAGCAGCGCCTGCGTTTGGTCGTTCAGCCAAAAATAGTCACGAGTTAGCCCAGCCGAGGCCACCATGTGGCGCTTTAGCTGGCGTATCTCCTTGGGTGCCCCGGTGGAGCCGGAGGTGAACAGCGTAACGTAGTCGTTGCCGTTTAGCCACTCCAAAATAAAGCGGTGCAGGCTGCGCTCCCATTCGGGGAGAAGCGGGTTTTGCGCCTCACTGATGCAGTGGTGCAGCAGCTCGTTGCCCGTGCGGGTAACTCCGTTGAGGGTCAACCGTTGCTCTACTCTTTCCATCGGCACATGGTTAGGTTCCACGGGTTGGCGGTGTCGTAGTGCAACTTTCCTTCGCGAATGGTGAGCGGTGAGGGGATGTTGTTTGTAAAAACCTGTCCGGTTCCCAGCCCCTGAGGCATGTTGCTGTTGAGCGTAAAGGTCCACTGCGCAATGGCGTTTAGCCCAATGTTTCCTTCCAGTGCCGAGGTTACCCACCAGCCCGTATTGGTTTGGTTGGCAGCATCAATCCAGCAGTGGCTGCCCGCAAATCCGCCAATGAGGCTTGGCTTTAGAATAATGTATTGTGGCCTTATTTGTTGAAGAAGCGGTAGCCTATCGGCTTTTGCTACGCCAATCAGTTCCTCGTCCAGCGCAATGGGTATGGGAGATTGGGTGCAGAGGCGAGCCATCTCCTCCGGTTGCCCCTGCCGTATGGGTTGTTCAATGGAGTGAATGGAGAATTGTGCCAGCCGTTCCAACTTTCCCAAGGCCTCCTTGGGGGTAAAGGCTCCGTTGGCGTCCACGCGTAGCTCAATTTCGCTGGGCGAAAAGGTTTGGCGAAGGTTACGCAGAATCTCCAGTTCGGTATAGAAGTCCAGCGCCCCAATCTTCAGCTTTATGCAGGTAAATCCGTCCTCCAACTTCTCCGACAGCTGCTTCTCCATCTGTTGTCGGTTGCCCATCCATACCAGCCCGTTAATGGGAATGCCTGCTTCGCCGCTGGTAAAGGCTGAGGGGAAAAGGATGTTGGTTCCCAGTTGTGCGTTTTGAAGGGTGAGCATGGCCACCTCCAACCCAAAGGCAATGGATGGGAATTGCTCAAGGTTGAGGTCGTGGATTGTTTTGCCGCTGGTAATGCTGCTGCACACCTCCTGCAGCTTATCGGTATAGCTTGGTATATGATCAATGCTCAGGTCGGGTAGGGTGGAACACTCTCCAATGCCGGTGGCACCGCTGGTGGTGTCGCGGAGCAGCAGGTAGTAGGATCTCTTCTCGGTAAGCGTTCCGCGCGAGGTTTTCCCTGGAATCTTGAAGTTGAGGGTGTGTCCTATATATCTTGCCTCTAGCATTGGTCCATCAAATATTGTTTTGCAAAAACTTCATGTCCCTTTCGGGTGAAGTGTATATAAATTGAGGTGCTATAGCAGCAATCCCATCCCAAAGGTCACCGAGAATAGAAGCGTGGAGAGCGAAAGGCGCTTCAGCTCGTTGTTGAGTTCGGCGGGGATGCGGTTGGTGAACACCGCCCTTACGTTGAGGGTAAGCGGCAGAATGGTTATCACAAACAGCAGCTGGTAAAGCGTGTGGTAGTGCAGCATTATGTATAGCCCTCCAGTTATCAGCGCCACCACCAGCAGCAGCAAGTGGTATACCTTTGCCTTGGAGCTGCCCATCATCACAACCAGCGTATGCTTGTGGGTTTTTATGTCGTTGTTTACATCGCGTAGGTTGTTCAGGTTAAGCACTCCTGCGCTCAGCAGTCCAATGGATGTTGCCGGTAGCAGCAGGTCGAGCCGCATCATGTGGGCGTGCAGGTAGTAAGTTCCCATTACACCCAGCAATCCAAAGAAGAGAAATACAAACACGTCGCCAAAGCCGCTGTAGCCGTATGGGTTTTTACCCACGGTGTAGTTAATTGCAGCTCCAATGGCCGTGAGACCGAGCAGGAAGAAGATTACCTTTAGTAGGGCATGTCCTCCACCTAGACCCTCAAATATGAGCAACGAACCTGATACCAAGGTCATGAGCGACACCGCCACTATGGCCCACACCATTTGGCGTGACGTAATGGCTCCCGTTTGCACCATGCGTGCCGGTCCAATCCTATCGGCGGTATCAGTTCCCTTGGCAAAGTCGCCATAGTCGTTGGCTAGGTTCGATAGCACCTGAAGCAGCAGCGACGTGGCAGCCGCCAGCACAAACACGCTCCATCGAAACAGGCCGTCGGCTGCGGCAATAAAGCTCCCTAGTATGGAGCTGGAGAGCGCCAGTGGCAGCGTTTTTGGTCGGATGGCATGCATCCAGGGAATTAGCTTACGCATTATAGGTTTTGGTTTTACGGAGGAGGCACACCTCCGGCCTCCTTCTTGTGCTGTTCAATTTACGGTAAACGGGGGAATTTTTTGAAGTCGGGTTTCCTTTTTTCGAGAAAAGCTCGCTTGCCCTCTTGCGCCTCCTCTGTCATGTAGAAGAGCATGGTGGCGTTACCTGCAAGCTCCTGTATGCCTGCCTGCCCGTCGAGCTCGGCATTGAGACCGGCCTTTATCATGCGAAGTGCAAGTGGGCTGTGCTCCATCATCTTTTTACACCACGCCACGGTGGCATCCTCTAGTTGGTCGAAGGGAACCACCTTATTCACCAACCCCATCTCCAGCGCCTCCTGAGCCGAGTATTGCTCACAGAGGAACCATATTTCGCGTGCCTTCTTCTGGCCCACCACCCTTGCAAGGTAGGAGGAGCCAAAACCGGCGTCGAAGCTGCCCACCTTGGGACCTGTTTGTCCAAAAATGGCATTCTCCGAGGCAATGGAGAGGTCGCACACCACGTGCAGCACGTGTCCGCCACCAATGGCGTAGCCGTTTACCATAGCCACCACGGGTTTGGGTAACGAGCGAATCAGCTTTTGGAGATCGAGCACGTTGAGGCGTGGCACGCCGTCCTTGCCAATGTATCCAGCGGTGCTCTTTATGTTTTGGTCGCCACCGCTGCAGAAAGCCTTGTCGCCTTCGCCGGTTAGAATTACGGTGTAGATGTCGGGGCTTTCGCGGCAGTAAACCATCGACTCAATCATCTCCTTCACCGTGTCGGGAGTAAAGGCGTTGCGGTAGCGTGGGCGGTTGATGGTAATCTTGGCAATGCCCTCAAAGTATTCAAACTTTATCTGCTCAAACTCCTTTATGGCTGTCCAATTTCTGCTGCTCATTGTGCTTGTCGTATTAGTTTGTAGTAATCCTTAAATGTTTTTATGTTGATGTCGAAATCGGTTTTTACCTCCAGAACGGCGGGGTTGTTGCCATTGCTGTAGAGCCACTGAATTCCTTCCCGGAACTGTTCCATGTTGCTGCAGGAGGAGAAGGCAATGCCAAAGGCCGATACGAGTGACTTCAGATCGACGCTATGCGGCGTTTCAAAGTAGGGGCGTGCAGCCTGCATGGTCTCTCCCGACTCTATCAGCCTAAAGATGTTTCCTCCGCCATTGTTTATCACTATCACCTTTAGGTTGCTGGGGAACTGGCGGTTCCACATTCCGTTTGAATCGTAGATAAAGGCGAGGTCACCCGTGATAAGCGTTGTAGGCTGCTTGCCAGCGTAGGCTGCTCCGGCAGCGGTGGATAGACATCCGTCAATGCCCGAAGTTCCGCGGTTGCAGTGGTAGCTTATCTGTGGGTTGGTGGCATAAAGCTGTGAGTAGCGAATGGGTGTGCTGTTGGACAACTGAAGGTTGCTTCCATCGGGCAGGTTTTTCAGCAGCTCGTCAAAGGCAGTGAAGTCACAGAACGGTAGCGTGGGCAGTAACTTCTCGTGGTGATGGCGAATGGTTGTCTCCTTTTCGGCGGCACGGGAGGCATAGCCACTTTCGGCTTGAACATCCTTGCCAACAAAATGGTGTAACAGCAAGGTCGGTTCGGTAACAATGCTGTGGGTTAGGCTGTCGTAGGTGTCCACCATCTCCTCGGTGCGATGAATGCGCCAGTGCTCCACCGGCTTATGCTGCCGCAGGTATTTTTTTACCCTTCCCGAAACTAGCGAGTCGCCAATGGTTACCAGCAGGTCGGGTTGAAAGTCGCGCTTTTCGTCATCGGTGAGCGTTGCAATGAATCGCTCCGGTGCGAAAATGATTTTCTCCCCGGAGATATTCGAAATATTTTCGGCCATCACCACCACCGACGGATCGTCGGCCAGCTGGTTTAGCAGCTCGTTCAGCCCTCCGTTTTTCGATTCAAATCCGCAAATAATCAGCTTCTTTTGGGCGGCTTGCCAGCGCGTTATCAGGAGGTTTATCTCCTCTTCGGGCAGCAGCAATTCCGGTTCCGATGCCTCAACCACCATAATATTTTGGCTCACCTCCGGAAGCGGGTTGTAGAGCGGTTCCCGCAGCGGCACGTTGATATGCACCGGACCACGATCGGCTCGCAGTGCGGCGCGAAGCGCTTCGTTTACCAAGCGGTGGCTGTAGCGGAGGTCGGTATCGGAGGCTGTCTCCACGGGCAGTTCTACGCTGTGCTTTATGTAGTTTCCAAAAATGTTTGTCTGCCTAATTGTTTGGCTGTCGGCCTGATCAACGCGCTCGTGGGGACGGTCGGCGGTAATCACCACCAATGGCAACTTTTGGTAGTAGGCTTCGGCAATGGCCGGGGCAAAGTTGAGTACCGCCGTTCCAGATGTGCAGACAATTCCCACCGGTTTTCCGGTTTGAAGAGCCATTCCCAGCGCGAAGTAGGCTGCCGAGCGCTCGTCGGTAATGCTGATACACTCCAGCTTGCCGTGGCCTGTGAAGGCTGCAATGAGTGGTGCATTGCGCGAACCGGGTGCAATCACCACCGCCTCCATTCCATGAAGGTAGCAAATCTCCGGTAGGTCTTTAATTCCCTGTCTTATTGAGCTCATAGCTGCTGTTTATGCCATTTACAACCGAAAGTAGCGTCATCATCTTCTGGCCAGTCTCCTCCCACTCCCTTTCTGGTATCGACTCGGCAGTGATACCAGCACCCATAAAAAAGGCGAAGGCATTCTCCGTAATTTTCATGCAGCGGAGGTTTACATAGAGCAAAGTTTTTCCGTTGAAGTTCACTGGTCCAACAAATCCGGTGTAGAACTGGCGATTGTGCGGTTCCACCTTTTCCACAATAGCTCTTGCTGCTACTTTGGGCAAACCGCAAACCGATGGGGTAGGCTGAAGCGCTTCCACCAAAAGGCCTATTCTATTTTTCAGCTGCGCTGCGTTGAACTGAAAGCTGGTTTTTAGGTGCACCAAGTTCCCGGCTCTATGGGTTGATGGACCCTCCTTGCGATACTCGGTTATGCCAAAGTTATTGAGCACGTCTTCTATGTAGCTGGTAACAATTCCTTGCTCCTTTAACTCTTTTCCCTGCCAGGTAACCTGCGACATTCTTCTGTTATCCATCGATTGGGTTCCGGCGAGCGAGATGGTCTCTGCAACATTATCCATAACCGTAAGTAGTGGTTCCGGTGAGGCTCCCATCCAGCATCCCACCTCAGGAATATTAAACACGTAAACAAAGGCATCGGGGTAGGCGTCAGCAAGAGAACAAAAAATTGTAGTAATCTCCTCGGTAGGCCTGCGTGGTTGCAGCTTAATGCGCGAGAGTACCGCCTTCGTTATATTTCCCTTGGTAATTTCGGCTTGCATTGCCCTTACCTGATCTTCAAACTCCTGCTTGGTTGCTTCATAAAGGCTCTCGGCTGGTAGTGGTTCAACACCATCCGATGCGGTTACTTCCGACAGGGTATGCAATATCTCCTTCACCGTTTTATGGCTGGTGTGAACCATGTTTGGTTCAATTACGTAGGTTGGCCCTGTTTGGCTGAATGGTGATGCTACAAACCCTTCAACGCTATCGAGTGCCGAAAGGCTGGTAAGTATGTGTGGCTGCTTTGAATGCTGAATGAAGGTGGTAATGCGTTCACTTCTGGGCTCATGAAATGAGGCAAATGGAATTCCTTTGCTGAAGCAAATCTGGTGTAAATGCTCAAGGGTTGCCTCCTCGCAATATTCTCTTTCTACTTTCACCTACTTCTTCCCTTTCTCTATAATCATGTTGGTAATCCGTCCCACCATAACCTTACGACCCTGTTCGTCTTCGATGCTGATGCTCCACACGTGCGTTCGTTCACCGCGATGGAGTAGCGTTGCCGTAGCCGTAACTAACCCCTTTCTCACGCTGGCCAAATGGTTCCCATTAATTTCAACCCCAACGGCCGTATATTTCTCTTGGTCTATTAGCAGTATCGATCCTGCGCTTCCCACCGACTCAGCCAACGCCATGGATGCGCCTCCATGAAGAATACCGAACGGTTGAACCGTGCGGCTGTCGACGGGCATGGTTGCCCTAACAAGCCCCTCTTCGGCCTTGGTATACACAATGCCGAGGGTTTCCATTAGCGTGTTTTTGCAAAGCGTGTTTAGCTTGGTGAGCAAATCTTCCATCAGCCAATTTTTATAGTCAAAACAGCTGTCCGCTCAATCTGTTCATGCGGTAACAGCCAATTATTTCTTTTCAGAGGTGGCAGCGTAGCAGGTGATGATTGTTTCAAAATTCGCAGCTAAAATAATAAATCCCTCGCGGTTGTGGATGGTCGCAATGAAAATCTCTACTAACTTACTAGGGATTTATGCTCCAAGTTACAACTCTTTTGTGGTAGAAAAAGGAAAAGCCCCACTCGGTGGGAGCAGGGCTTTTATGGAGTTTTGTTAAGTGCTAGTGATGAACGTTAGCCACAGCGTTACGGTCGTGTTTATACTTGAATACCAATGGGAATACAAGCGCTAAAACAAGAGCGTAGGCGGCAAATACCATCCAAATGTTGTGCCAATTCCTTGTTAATACTTCATGGGTGGTTGGGTTGTAGGTAGTGAAGATGTCCACAATTTTACCGCTGGCAAATCCTCCAATAATGGCACCCAGTCCGTTGGTCATAATCATGAAAAGTCCCTGAGCACTTGCTCTAATGTTAGGGGCAACCTCTTGCTCCACAAATAGTGAACCGGAAATGTTGAAGAAGTCGAAGGCCATACCATAGATGATCATGGAAAGAACCAGCAGTATCAAGCCGTGTCCGGGATTCCCAATTCCAAAGAGACCAAATCGGAATACCCATGCAAACATGCTCATCATCATTACCTTTTTAATGCCAAACCGGCTGAGGAAGAAGGGGATGGTGAGGATGAACAATGTTTCTGAAATTTGCGATACCGACATCAGTAGGTTGGGGTGCGTAACAGCAAACGATGACTTATACATTGCATCCATGCTGAAGGAGTCGAGGAATGAACCTCCAAAGGTGTTGGTTATCTGAAGGGCTGCTCCCAGTAGCATGGCAAAGATGAAGAAAACGGTCATCTTGCGTTGTTTGAAAAGCACAAATGCATCTAAACCCAGAGCTGAAACAAGTGAACCCTTTTTGCTCGATTTGGATGGAGGGCAAGCGGGCAAGGTGAAGGCATATACTCCCAGTGCAATGGCCGTGATGGCTCCAACGTAAAATTGAATTGGACTTCTTGCCCAGCCAAACAGGTCAACTACCCACATGGCAGCAATAAATCCAATGGTTCCCCACACGCGGATAGGAGGAAAAACCTTTACCACGTCGTAGCCTTTTTGAGCCAGAATATCGTATGAAACGGTGTTGTTCAAAGCAATGGTTGGCATGTAGGTCATGAGGTAGAGCAGCATGATCCAAAATAGCATGTTTGGATCGGAGATGGTTGATGCATAGAAGAGTAGCACGGCGCCAATAAGGTGGCATAAACCTAATACTCGTTCTGCATTCATCCATCGATCGGCTACAATGCCAAGTAGTCCCGGCATAAATAGCGAGGCAATACCCATGGTAGCAAATATGCCACCTATTTGTTCTCCAGAAAAATGAAGGGTGCCACCAAGATATCCACCCAATGAGATAAGCCATGAACCCCATACAAAGAACTGCAGGAAGTTCATTATTGTAAGACGATTTTTAATGTTCATTGTAAATCTCTTTTTTTGAAGTAGGTTATTAAAATGAAAGGGTGTTAAAAGTAGTAAGAAATTCAAATTGCAGAAGGAAAATCTGTTTTTTTCTGAACTATTTTTGAGTTGAGCTGTTTGAAGCCCTTCTGTTTGCGCCCCTGCATTGGGTTGAATTCTTTTTTAAAAATTTTTCCGGCGATTGCGGTGCAGGCAGCTTACGGTTCGTTGAACATCTCTTGTGCGTGCACCGCTTACGCTAGGGGGGCTTTTAAACCGGGGGTTGGCACCCCCGGCTACAAGCATGCCACCTCTTCGAGGTGGTTTCCATTGGCCAAATTTGTTGCCCCCGCCATTTTTTAACTTCCTTGATTTCCTTGATCTGTCAATGGCCCAATACCTTCGCATTAAATTCATCAACCTTCATCTACCTTCTTTTAACTCCATCCCATTCTTTTTTAAAAATTTTTCCGGCGGTTGCGGTGCATGCAACTTGCGGTTCATTGAACACCATTTGTGCGTGCACCGCCCTTGCTAGTTGGGGTTTCTGACCCATGGCTGAAGCCATGGGCTATGTGTCTTCTTAGGATAGGTTAGTTTTATGATGAATGATTTTTCCTCCTTACATACGGTCACATTCTTTTAATCTTTTAACTCCCTCTAACTTCATTTAACTCCCTTATATTCTTCTTTATATCCTTATGGTTATTGCGGTGCATGGAAGTTGTGGTTCATTGAACACCATTTGTGCGTGCACCGCCCTTGCTAGTTGGGGTTTCTGACCCATGGCTGAAGCCATGGGCTATGTGTCTTCTTAGGATAGGTTAGTTTTATGACGAATGATTTTTCCTCCTTACATACGTTCACATTTTTTTTGACTTCTTATAACTCCCATTTAACTCCTTCTAATCCGTCAATGGCCAGATCTCCGCTGCGCTATGACTTCCTCTACCTTCTTATAACTTCATTTAACTCCCTCTAACTTCCTCTTCTTATTTTTTGCTTTTCAGAACATTTTGTCGGAAATTTAGTCACGTGAATGTTTTTGCCTGAACCGGGTTCTCATGTTTTTGGAAGATTGGCGTTGATTCTAACTTCAGAACATATAGCGTATGTTGGTAAAAACCTTTGGTAGCGCCGTGTATGGCATCAAGGCTACCACCATCACCATTGAGGTAAATATTGGGCAGGGGATAAACTTCTTCATTGTAGGGCTACCCGACAACGCGGTTAAGGAGAGCCACCAGCGTATGCTTTCGGCCATCCAAACCTGTGGCTTTCACTGGCCCGGTAAGCGTATCGTTATCAATATGGCACCCGCCGACATTCGGAAGGAGGGTTCTGCCTACGACTTACCCCTTGCCGTTGGTATTCTCGCAGCAACGGACCAGGTAAAGGCGCAACACCTCGAGGAGTTTGTTATCATGGGGGAACTCTCGCTCGATGGCAGCATCCACCCAATTAAGGGCGTGCTGCCCATCGCCATCAATGCTCGTGACGATGGTTTTAAAGGACTTATTCTTCCTAAAGCCAACGCTAGGGAGGCAGCGGTGGTAGCCGGTTTGAAGGTTTATGGAGTGGAGGATATACGGCAGGTGGTGGACTTTCTTAGCGACCGCAGCTCGTTGGAACCCACCATAGTCGATACCGAGGAGGAGTTTGCCACCCACGCCAACAGCTACGACGTCGATTTTTCGGATGTCAAAGGTCAGGAGAACGTGAAGCGTGCCTTGGAGATTGCCGCTGCGGGTGGCCACAACATCATCATGGTTGGGCCTCCCGGTGCGGGGAAAACCATGCTGGCGAAGAGGCTTCCAACCATCATTCCACCATTAACGCTCGAAGAGGCGCTCGAAACCACCAAGATACATTCGGTTGCTGGAAAAATTGATGGTAACACATCACTAATGACTCGCCGTCCCTACCGCTCTCCTCACCACACTATTTCGGATGTTGCCTTAGTTGGTGGCGGTACTTTTCCTCAACCGGGTGAAATTTCGTTGGCCCACAACGGTGTTCTTTTTCTCGATGAGCTGCCGGAGTTTAAACGCACAGTGTTGGAGGTGATGCGTCAGCCGCTGGAGGATAGAATGATTA
>Ga0307375_10001070_pt1 | contig 31099 bp, 31 predicted proteins | sample TR1MG_FD_202531 | JGI IMG/M metagenome (GOLD analysis project Ga0307375, IMG submission 202531) | Soil microbial communities from Risofladan, Vaasa, Finland - TR-1 | ecosystem: Environmental > Terrestrial > Soil > Coastal area > Acid sulfate soil | place: Finland: Risofladan, Vaasa | collected... | reverse complement strand
GAGAAGAGCGCCGCGCGCTCCATGCTCGGCGGAAGCGTCGTGCCGGATGGTCCGTAGGCCAACCAAGCATTTAACTTATCCTCTGTTTGAATGCGAATGAGCTGAAAGGTCGCATCGATCTGCGCTGTTGCGCTCTGTCCGCTTCCGCCCGTGTTATTTCCATATCCGAAATTCCCGGCAGCGGCACTGCCATAATCCGTGCCAAGGACACTGTTGACCGCGCGATTGAGAGCATCCTCAGCGCCCGCTGATCCTGGCGCGAAACGCACATCCGTTTCGGCCGTGAAGATCGCAGAGAACAGCTGACCAAACTTACTTGCGCTCAGTGTTTGCCCATAGCCCATTCCCTCCAAGATGGCGGGGATATTCGCCTGATCCATCTGGAAGCCGATCCCGAAGGTGGGAAACCCATTGGTGTCGACGTAGGCGGTGTCTTTAGTCCCTTCGAACGTTTGCAACATCGCAAAAGTCGGTTGATCGTATTGCTCCTGCGTCAAGCTGTTCACCGGAATGCCCATATTCGACGGGCCCGGAATGCTGGTCAGCCAGTTGCCGTATTCATTTTGCACAGCACCCATCAAAACGGTTTCGGCGGGCTGAAGGGCTTGGGTTAATGTCTGGACCTGATCAGCCGTATTCCAAAGGTTGTAGTTGTTGTTCGCGGCATTAATCTCGCCCCCAAACTGATTTTCGTAGGCAAGTATGTGCAGCCGGTGCTCCGTCAGCGTCTGATAGGCCATAACGCTTTCGGACAGCGTCGGCTGATTGGAGTCCGCATACAACCCGAATTGCTGCGCTTCGTAATCGCGGCGCTTGGCCACCCCAGGAAGGGAAGTTACATTCGACCGATACCGAATTTGATACCACGCCTCCGCGCGGTCCCCAGCGTTGATCGCGTTTTTCAAATCCGGACCGATCAAGCTGGGGTCGTTCCATACCATGTCGCCGAGCGCAATTAGCTCTCGGGAATTAAGGAAGTTCGTATCCTGACTAAGAGATGGAAAATCGGCTTTGATCTGGGGAAGATAGTAGCCCGTCCACGCCAAGTGGAACGCCTCTTGCACTTGCGCTTTTGTCGTGAATGCAAACGTGTTTATTGGTGCACTAGTCCCAATGAATTGCGCAAAGCTTGGATCGGTTCCTGCCATTTTGTTGCGGTTGGACATAATCGCATCTAGCGACTGTGAGCTCCCGGTCGGGATTGCAGCGCGTATCTCTTGGACATACTGATACTCTATCGCCGCCGGTCCGGAATCGGGTGCCGTCCCACACACCACCGTCTCGTTAAAGCCCATGGCAATAAGGACAGCGTTCTGAACCGGCGCACCCCCGGTGGTCAGATCCATACGCCGATGGTTAGGTCATATTCGTTTGTCAACGCACTGAACACGGGCGTCAGCGTAAATCCAGTCGCAACGTTGCCACTAAGCTCCGTGTTGACCAAAAAATTGAACAGCTGCGTGTCGAAATCCGAGACAGATTGCCAGTTTAGAGTCGTGCTCATAGTTCATGCCTTCCCTGAGATGAAATGGAAAAATCCTGCGGCATAAAGAAAAAATCCGCGCAATATGGGATAAGCTACGGTCCCTCGCGAAACGATATACGGCTTGCCGCGCATGAGCTGTACGCGGCCCCCCATCAACCAGTAAAAGGTCTCGTTGCCCACCCTCGGATCCGGCCCGCTCAAATGGGGAGTGACAAGATAGGTGTGATCCCACCCCAAATCGGGATGCCCCGGGGGGGCCGGCCTATGCAGATCGACAATTGTTTCCGGTCCCGGGGGTGCTGGTAGCGGCACAGCGGCGACCGGAGGCGCTGGCGGCGGCGGTAATGGCGGGGCCGCTGGATTGCGGGTGGAAAAGACCGGAATCACCCGGCCACGCCACAGCCAAATCTTGCCCCCTGCCGCGATAAAGAGCCTAGCTTCCAGCCGAGCTACGGCGTGAGACAACCGCAGCGGATAGGAGAGATTTAAGTTGTAACCGTGCCGCAAGAGCCGGGCGATCAGGATCTCATGATGGCGGGGATTCAGAACTTTCCACGGCGGATTCGTGAAGCGGGGGTCGGTGCGCACGACTCTGTCGACACAGGCCTGCGTGGCACAGTGGGCTGCATTGATACGGTTTAGAAACGTCCGACAGAGCGCTGGTTGGCCAACCAGAGTATTGTGGCAGCCCGTCCAGTGCCCCACGACAGCCTGCGCACAGCCCCAGGATAAAAGCCATGCCAGAGGCATTATCCAGACATAAACGGCCCATCTGCCATTGACGCACATCCGGCCTCCTCTCCTCGTCTGCCACGCGCGGCGTTGGAATACGCGTGACTCCTGTCGGACGCCGAGCTTCAGCGTATCTTTGCGTGTCGGATGAACGGGGTGACCGATAATCATGATCTCGCCTTTCCTGGTACGAAGTGAAACCGCGTTATCCAGCTTGGGTTAGCAAGCTCGGGGGGGTGGTACGAAAGCACATACGCCTTACCCTGAAACAATCGGATGGTTCCATTTGAGATGCCCGAATAGCGATAGGAACTCGCCAAAGCGGGGTCGAGGCCTTTCAAATCCGGAGTCGCAACAAATATACCCCGGTCCCACAACAGAGGGGGCTTGCCCGGACAGGCGTGCATCGTGCGCCGGGAACGCGGCCAGCGGAGTTCTACGATTGTTTGGAGACCCGGTGGGGCCGGACGGTTGGACGCGGTATAGCCAATAATGCGGGCACGGAACATCCTGAGCTGTCCTCCTTGAGCGATAAATAATCGCGCCTTCCACAGCCAGTGCGGCCACATCTGGGCCCGCGTCCTCGGCCGTAGTCGATCTGCTGGTGGATACCAGAACCGCAGAAGCTTAGCGATGAGTTCCACGTGATGCTTTGGATTCAGATTGCGCCACGGCGGGCTTGTGAACTGCGGGTAGGTGTAGAGAACATTGAAGGCGCACCGGTCATTCGTCCAGTGATAGGCGTTCAGGCGGCGCAGCAGGGCCTTCGCGAGCCCGCAAGGGGCGCTCCCGTGACAAGAAATGGGGCCATAACTTTTCCAATGCCCCGCTGTGCGGGCCGGACCCACTGGAACCAAACGAAAGGGCCCGGCGCTTGCCAGCCCCCAGCGGCGGCTTGGGTAATAAACCGCGGCGGTCGGCTCCACGAGATAGGGCTTGCCCTGCAAAAGACGGATACGGGCAGGGGCCAACTCGGAGGCGGTGATGAAGTCGACTGCGGGATCGGGCCCTGTGAGACCCGAGGTCACAAGAAAGAGCTGATCGTGCCCCGCATGGCCTGGATGTGACGGGGTGTGCAGATCGATGACGGTCTGGCGCCCCGGCGGGGCGGGCTTCAGGAAGGCCGGAGCGACAACGCCTGTCGGGTAAAACGCCGGGATGAGCCGTGTGCGCCACAGCCGCAGCGTGCCCCCCTCTGCCAGAAACTGGCGGACCCGAGCCAAGGCCTGCGCTTTGGTAAGCCTCGGCCCCCCCAAGCTGTAAAAACCATAAAACCTGCGTTGATAGCGCAAGAGACGCACGATCAGCTTCTTGTGATGTCGGGCATTCAAGACCTTCCAGGGGGGATTCCTAAAGCGAGGGTCGGTGTAGAGGATCTTTACGGCACAGGCCTTCGTGACACAGTGGGAGGCCTCGAGACGTTTTAGGAACGATTGGCAAAGGGCCGTGGGTGTTGCCTGACAACCAGTCCAGTGGGCGATACGGGCCTGGGCGGATCCACAGGAGAACAACAACGCCATGAGCGTCACGAATCCGGCGGGAAGGTCTCGTGTAAGCAGGCCTTTGGTTCCTTTGGCAGGTGGAGACGAATGGGTTGAAGGCATCGCAGCAGCTGACATCAACGTTTCCCTCATACGAAGGCCCGCACGCGCGGGGCTTGGGTTGTGGGCTCCGAGCGCCCCTTGGGTCTTAGCAAGTCGAGCGCCACCTCCGCATCGACCTGTAAGGCCTTCGGCAGGCCGTGGGAGATAAAGAGCATGGTCACCTGGCCACGGAGTTGATTGATGGTCTTGGCAAACTGCTCGGCGGTGGCGTGATCCAGGTTGCTGGTCGCCTCGTCAAAGAGCAGGATGGCGGGTTCTTTTAAGAGCGCCCGGGCAATGGCCAGGCGTTGCTTCTGGCCGCCCGAGAGACCCGCCCCGCGTTCCCCGATCTCAGTCTCATAACCCTGCGGCAGCTGTTCGATGACGGCATGGATCTCGGCCCTTTCGGCGGCTTTGACCACCTGCGCGAAGGTGGCATGGGGATTGGCCATCAAGAGGTTCTCGTAGACGGTCCCCGAGAACAGGATCGTTTCTTGGGGCACCACCCCAAAATACGCCCGCAATTCATTGGCGGAGAGATGGCGGATGTCGCGGCCACCGACTGTGATGGTGCCGGCGGTCGGGAGATAGAAGCCTTGCAGGAGCTTGGCCAACGTGCTTTTGCCGCATCCCGAGGGCCCGGTGATCGCCACCACCTGACCGGGAGGCACCGAGACGGTGAGACTCTCGTACAAGAACGGCCGATCCTCCGCATACCGAAAGCTCACGTCCGTCAGGGTGATCGCCCCGCCGCCTGTCGGGGTGCGCCGGGGAAGCAGCGTATAGAGTTCGGGGGGCGCATTCATGACATCCCCTAGCCGCAGCACCGCAAGACGCGCCTGCTGGAACTGCTGCCAGAGACCGACTAAGCGCAGCATCGGTTGCGAGACGCGCGCGGCGAACATCTGGAAGGCCACGAGCATGCCGATCGTAAAATCGGTGCCGTTCATGACGATCTCAGCGCCGACGATCAAAATCCCCAAGGCGAGCGTCTGCTCCAGGGCGCCTGCCAACACATTGTAGGTATTAGCGATCTGGCGCACACCAAAGCCCGCACGCAGATACTCGGCTAGATAATCACTGTAGCGGCTATTGACCATGGGCTCCATCTGCAGGCTTTTGACGGTCTCGAGACCGGCCACATACTCGGTCGTATAGGCCTGATTACGGGCCGCTAACAGAAATTGATCATTGAGTCGCGCCCGAAAGAGTGGCGCCACGATGAGACTCAACACCACCACGACACCGATGATCCCAAGCGCAATGACGGTAAGCAGCACGCTGTAATAAAACATGATGGCGACAAAGATCAGCAAAAACGGGAGATCGAGGATCAATGTGACCGCAGCGCTCGCCACAAACTCGCGAATGGTCTCCACACCCTGGAGACGGGTCGTGATCACGCCCGTGGGGCGATGTTCGAAATACCGCGGAGGAAGCTTAAAAAGATGCGCAAAGACCGCTGATCCCAAGACGGCATCGACCCGATTGCCGGTATGCAAGACAAGATACTGGCGCACCCAACTCAAAAGCGCCGAGAACACGAGGAAGATCGCCATGCCGATGCCGATCACGATCAAGGTGCTCTGGGTCCTGTGCACCACCACCCGATCGATAATGACCTGCGTAAATAAAGGGAACGCCAAGGCCAATACCTGGATCACCAAAGACGCCAGCAACACGTCGCGCCACACACGCTTGTGCTTCAAGAGTTCCGGAATAAACCATCGAAAGCCAAACGAAGTGTGTGCGCCCACCGCGCCATCGGGATCCTTGAGGGCGTGTGGCTGCAAGGCTAGCTGAAACACCAAGCCCGGATAACGGGCGGCGAACACCGGAAGTGGTAGCGTAGTCGGCGTATTGGTCCCGGCGACAAAGAACGTGACCTGCTCCTGGTCGGCCTGCACGAGGAGAACCGGCTGCACCCGTGGGGGGACCTCCGCCACTACGTGGCCCGCCTCGGCGTAGTCCCCACCTACCCCTTGTGTCGCCCCGACTTCTGCGGGGTCAATGCGAGGGGCTACGGGCGAAGGACCTGAGTTGTTCCCGGTCAAAGGGTTCGGCGCCTGCGCAAAGGTCGCCTCCTCCCCCGATTCCCCAGGCGCCCACAAGACGACGCAGGGGACGTGGACGGTCGCTAACGCGCTTACGGGAACCTCGTGGCTCGCGATCCGAAAACCCAGGGCGCGGGCGGCTTGAATCAGGGTCACGGCCGTATAGGGGGGCGGATAGCGCCGGATCAGTAAGTCGGCCTCAAAGGGGAGGCGGTGGAGGGCACAGAGACTCCCGAGCACCCACACCATGTCGTCTGTTGAGATAACCGCAGTCGAGGAAAGCGACACGGGTACGGCGCGCACGCGCTCCGCCCATCGCCAGACCGCGGCGCTCAAGCGAGCAAAGCGTCCTGCGGCCTTCATGGGTCTCTTGTGTCCCTGTGCGCCCTGGCACACGCCCTGTGGACGACGTGACCCCGCCACTCACCCTGGTCGAGATTCGCACGCCGCACGCCAAACCTCCGCACGGGGCCCCTCTCCGCCGAGGTGGGCAGCCTATCGTCTTGGAACCTTGTAGGATGGATCATCTGCGTGTCCTCCCTGTATCGTTATTATTATGGTTGTATCGCGCAATCCACCCCCATCGGCCTGCGAGACCTTGTGCGCGCGGAATTCAGTTTATGAGCCTTCCGATAGGACCGTCAAGCGCTGTCCCAGGATTTTTGGCCCATCCTTATGCGCTATCAATCTTATATATATAAATACACTCTCATATAGATTCATTCTAAATCGTTTGTGAAAGCCAGGATGTATGTGGATCTGTGTCTACTTATGCCGATATGCCCACATAAATACAACACTACGCAGGCCCCTTATTCTTCCTGACACCGCCTTCGTTTACACTCAAGCCTTATGAAAATCTTGTTTGTACATCAAAACTTCCCCGGGCAATATCTCCATCTGGCCCGCTTCTTGGGGGCGCGTCCCGAGCACGAGGTCGTGTTCCTTACACAACGGCGCGATGCCACGCTCCCGGGCGTGCGCCTTGTGGTCTATCAACCCGCGCGGGTGGTCACGCCCACCATCCATCACTATCTCCGGGATACGGAGGCCGGGGTCTTGAATGCGCAGGCCGTGGCGCGCGCGGCCTGGGATCTCAAGGCCTCGGGGTTTATTCCCGACGTCATGGTCGGCCATAATGGCTGGGGCGAGATCTGGTATCTGAAAGAGGTCTTCCCGAACACGCCGTTATGGGGATATTTCGAATTCTATTATCGCCTGCACGGCGCCGACGTCGATTTCGAGCCCGGTACCCCATTGATCCCGGATCAGGGGCCGCGCCTACGCACCAAAAACGTAGGCAACCTCCTGGGGCTCGATCAAGTCGATGCCGGTCAGTGCCCGACCCTGTGGCAAAAATCCGGCTACCCTCATCGCTATCACCCGCTCCTACACGTAGTACACGACGGCATCGATACCCGCACAGTCGCCCCCTCGACTGCAGCGCGCGTCACACTCCCCTTAAGAGACGGCACGCGCACGCTCACAGGGGCCGATGAGGTAGTAACGTATGTAGCGCGCAACCTGGAGCCCTATCGGGGGTTTCCAAGCCTCCTGCGCAGCCTGCCTGCGATCCTGGCCCGGCACCCCCGAGCACAGGTGGTAATCGTGGGCGGCGATGGAGTCAGTTATGGGCCGCCGCTCCCGGACGGCCAGAGCTATCGCCAGCAGCTGGTGGCGGAGCTCGACGGGAGCCTCGATCTCTCGCGCGTGCATTTCGTAGGCAAGGTCTCCTACTCCACCTTTCTGGCGATCTTGCAGATCTCGACGGTGCATGTCTATCTCACCTATCCATTTGTGTTGTCCTGGTCCCTGTTGGAGGCCATGGCCGCCGGCTGTCTGGTGGTGGCTTCGCGCACGGCCCCCGTGACTGAGGTGATTACGGACGGGGAGAACGGGCTGCTGGTGGATTTCTTCTCGCCGTCCGAGATTGCCGAACGCGTGGGGGCGGCTTTAAGCGACCGTGAGGCCATGGAAGCCCTGCGGGCGCAAGCGCGCCAGACGATCAAAGACCGCTATGATCTCCACACGATCTGCCTGCCACAACAGTTGGCTTTCTTGGAACGGCTGCGCGGTGGGTAAAGAGGACGGGGCAGGGAAGGTCTTTGGCAGAAGCGGTTTTAGAAGACTCTCGATTGTGCGCTGGCCCTCATACATGGCCGCCCCCGTTTGCCAAACCCTCACGTCATGACAGCAGGAAGGTGAAGTGCAGCCATGCATCCGGATTTTGTGTGAGACTGAGCCTCTCTCAAGAAACACCCCTTAACATGTTGATTGTCTAGCTGTTATGAAGTGACCGGTTCGCCAGGCGCGAGCCTCATGCCCGTCTTTTCGGCGCGCTGAGCCAGATGCCAGAGTACCCGTTCGCGGTAGCGTTCCTCGTAGTAATCTTGGCCTTGATCAGTGTACTCCTCACCCTTGGTCATCATCGTCGTGATCAACCGCGCGAGCTTGTGCGCGGCGGCGGTCACCGCCTTAGGCTTATCCATACGGGCACACATCCTACGAAAGGATGCGCCCAATGCGGATTGGCTTGCGCCATGCCGCGGCGGCCATGCGCAAGGCTTGAGCCGCCCGGTTGGCCACACGCCAGGTCTTGCCGCTCATCACCTTGCCACCTGTGATTTTGGTGCCCGGGCACAGACCCAACCCGCTCGTGAAGTGCCCGACCGTGGGAAACCGGGACCTATCCGTACCCGTCTCCGAGAGGACCGCAAGGGCTCTGGTCACGTTGATGCCATCGATACGGGTAAGATCCACTCCGCACATTGTGAACAACGGGGTGCGCAGATCGCCCTTCGGGGCGTTGCGGGCGTTGTGGCGCTTTTTGCTCTTAGCGGGTTTGCCGTCATGAGCCTGTAGTCCTTGCCACTGCTGCGCGATCTCGCGGTCGCATTCGGCGATTTGCGTGCCGATGAAGTCAAACATCGCGAGGGCCTGCTGGGAGAAAAAGAGATGCTCAGGGCGCCCATTCCCGCAGGTGCGTGAGGGCCTTGTGCATATGCTGCACCTGGCGGCTCTGGGATTTCAGCAGTATGCCACGCTGTCGCCACAGCGCGCGCAAAACACAGATGGCATCGGCGGGACGGAAGGCCCCGCGGAGCAGGCCGTAAGTCATGAGCTGTTGCAGCCACTGGCAGTCCGGTACATCGGACTTGCGGCCCGAGGCGTACTTCACGCGGCGCGCATTGACCAGCAACACCGGTAAACCGCGCGACCCCAGCAGCTCAAACACAGGGATCTAGTAAACGCCCGTGGATTCCATTGCCACGGTGTCCACGCCGCAGGCCTTGAACTAATCGGCCAGGGCATGGAGATCCGCTTTGTCGGACACTCGCGTACCGGTTCGCAGTCCCGATCCGGCGGCACGGCGACAAAGTGGGAGGCGCTGCCGATGTCGATACCGGCGGCGTGAGGGTGGGTGATCGTCAGGGCGGCGCGTGTTGGGCCCCGCTAACGGAAGCCGCAAATCATGTCGTTAACAACAGGCCTGATATACGCGAGTGCGACAGCTACCATAGCTACCGCATGCCTCCATTGGCCCCCGTTTTTTCCGGAGACGCCGCAACGGTATTTCGTTGATGTTTTGTGGCCTTCCGATACCATGGAATTTCCCGAAGCTATCGCATCTTTTAGGCCTCCGGGCCATGAGTGGTATTATCCCGTTTCCATGTCGGAATTTCCAAGCGCAATTTAACGTATCGCTTCTAAATTGGTTGAGTACCGGGAATTCGATCAAGAAGTGCAGCGGGAGGTTTAGGCCATGAGCAACAAAGCTTCCACGACACGTGTGGTTTTGCAAAGAAAGGATTATGGGGTCGTGACGCGCATGATCCACCAGTGGCGACAAGGCCACGTCATTGACGATGATACGGCCTCACGAATGGCCGACTCGATTGCGATATCGCCATTCGACTGGCGTCGTGCGACACGTTACGCTTTTATCATCTCGGTGGCCTGCCTAGTCATTGCCATAAGCGCGGCTCTGGATGATGTCGCGCTTATGCAACTCCTCGCGCGGATATTCCATTCGCCACCCGCGGTAAAGTCTGGTTTCTTTGCTGTTGCCGCCATGACGATCTTTCGCTATGGATTGTTTCTACGAAAACACCGCCCCCATAGGCCCTATAGCAATGAAGCCGTGTTTTTCCTGGGGGTCCTCGCATTGGCCGTGGCGATATTTTTCCTGGGTGTCGCTACTGGGGCGGATAATGGGGATTACCCTCTTCTGTTTTTGGTCGCCTCTACCCTGTATGCGTTATTGGGTTTGTGGTTTCCTTCCGCGCTTGTCTGGGTTTTCGGTCTGCTCTCTCTCGGGACCTGGATGGGAACCCAAACGGGGTATATGTCGGGGGAGGGCGCCTACTTTTTGGGAATGAATTATCCATTTCGGTTCGTCATTTTCGGCGCCGTGCTCACGACCCTGGGGACCGCGGGTCAGCGTCCAGGCTTAGCGCTGCTCGCAAGCCCCCCATCTCTTATGGGCCGTTTATTTGCGATGTCGCCGCAAACCAAGGTTATGGGTCTTCTTTATCTTTTTATCGCGCTTTGGATCATGTCCATATTCGGTAACTACGGCAGCATGACGCAATGGCAGAATGTGCGCCAGTACGAACTCCTTCAATGGTCGGTTCTTTTTGGGGCAGTCGCCATAGCCGCCGTCTGGTACGGCCTCAAACGAGATGATGGGGTGTTGCGGGGTTTTGGATTGACCTTCTTGTTCCTAAATCTTTATACGCGATTTTTTGAATACTTTTGGAACGTGCTCGATAAGGCGGCGTTCTTCGCGGTACTCGCCATCAGTTTTTGGTATTTGGGCCGCCGGGCGGAGACGATCTGGCATCTGGGTGTGAGAGGTTTGTAGTTGTAGCGCCATTGTTTGGGTGGCGGCGTGTTTGGCTGATGGGGCCCAGCGATTCTTAAAGGGGGCAATGACCAACCTCTTGTGATCAGGGCTATGCGATTGCTCGCCCGGTGCCGCTTGCGGCCCTTAAGGTTTATCTTCAGGAGCATTCTGGACAGGTTTATAATCCATGGGTTCCCTAGCACACGTCTGTACTTAAGTTAGGTAGCTATAGAGGAAAGACGTCGATAGGTAGGCCCCTGGTTAAGTCAGCATTTGATGGGATACCGGTACGTCCTATCAGACGCGCGATGCGCAGCTTCCGTTCTCTCAACGCAAGCGCTCCGGAAATCTTTCCATGACTCGTAAGAGAAGCGCCTCACGGAAAGCCCCACTGCCCATCCGGCAGGCAAGACAGGCCTCGTCCCTTTAAGTATAGAGCTGACCTACACGCCATCGCAGCCCCGAGTGGCGCCGCGATGCCGTGTCAGATGGTGGCTCCGCCCACTTGACTGCCATCCATACCGGTCGGTATGCTCAGGCTTATGGATATCGACCCGGACTCAAGCGCAACCCGTACCCGTCTTCTGCTGGCGGCGTTTAGGGAAATTTATCGCTGCGGTTTTCAGGCGGCGGCCGTGGCGGAGATCTTGTCCGATACGGGCCTCACCAAGGGCGCGCTCTACCATCATTTCCCCAGCAAGCATGCCCTAGGTTTGGCCGTTATTGATGAGGTGATTCAAGGATACCTCGCCAAAAACATCTTCGAGCCCCTGGAGGAGGCCCCGCATCCCGCGCATGCGCTACTCGCCATTCTGGAGCAGCGGAAGTACGCAAAGGATGACGAGAGCACGGCCAGAGGCTGCCCTTTGAACAACTTAGTTCAGGAGATGAGCCCTATCGACGCGGATTTTCGTGAGCATTTAAGCAGGGTTCTGGGGCGCTGGGAGAGCGCCTTGCGCGTGGCCCTTATGAAGGCGAAGGAGGCAGGCGAGGTCCGTGCGGATGTCGACTGCGAGGCTGCGGCACTCTTTATTTTAGCGGCTTGGGAGGGATGTTTTAGTGTCGCCAAGAGTCGCCAGTCCGCGTCTTTATTTCGGGAGTGCCTTACGCAATTGCAAGGCTATGTGCGCCTGTTGCTCACAGACGCCACACCCAAAACGGATCACGCATTTCTTTCATCCTAACTATCCACCCACGAGGTAGCACTATGACTTTGCTTCAAACGCAAACCCCTCAATCCGCGACCGGCGACGTCGCCAAGATCTATGATGCCATAGCGCAGAGTTTTGGGCGCGTCCCGAATGCGATGCAATTCTATAGTACGAGCCCCGCGCTGCTCGCCAGGCAGTGGGACTCTATCCGATATTACCGGGCCCACAAATCGCTCACCCCCGCCCTTTTGGCGACGATCCGTATGCTTGTGTCGAAAAACAACGCTTGTGATTATTGCGTGGGTTTCAATGAGGCGCTTTTAATCAATATGTGCGGGCAGACGACCGAACAAGTGGCCGCCACCAAGGCGCGCCCCGAGGCCGCCCCGTTAGGTGAAAAAGATCGGGCCATGCTGCTTTTTGTCTTGAAGTCCATGTCCGCCCCGCACAGTGTGGCGGCCGCCGACATTAAGGCGCTTCACGTGTTGGGGTGGGCGGATAGCGACATCATGGATGCCGTCGCACACGGGGCGCAAAACACCTTTGTGGATATCATGTTCAACACATTTAAGATCGAAAAGGACTTCTAAAAAACCTGAGGAAGTGGCAGCGCCCCTTGGCTTTAAGGGGGCGCTGCGTTTCGTTTGAGATACTGCCTACCGATGGAGGGCGGCCTTGTGGGCGGCCCCGGTCTTAAAGGCCTAAGCGTTCCCAGACCAGGGAAGAGGGCGTAGCGCGGTTCAGGGTGTAGAAGTGCAGTCCCGGGGCGCCGGCCGAGAGGAGTTCTGAGCACAGCGCGGTCGTGACGTCGAGACCGAAGGATCGGAGCGATTCGGCGTCGTCCTGGAAGTCTTCGAGGCGTCGACGGACCCAGCGCGGTACTTCGGCACCACAGGCCTCGGAGAAGCGTACCAGCTGGCGATGATTCGTGATGGGCATGATTCCCGGTACGATGGGTAGCGAAAGACCTCGCGCCTCACAGGCGTCCACGAACCAATAATAGGCATCGGCATTGTAGAAATATTGCGTGATCGCCGAATTGGCTCCGGCCTCCACCTTTTCTTGAAAATGGACCATGTCGCTCTCGGCGCTCGCGGCCTGAGGGTGGACTTCGGGGTAGGCGGCCACTTCGATATGAAAGTGGTCCCCGGTCTCTGCGCGAATGAAGCGCACGAGCTCGGAGGCGTAACGGAAGTCCCCAGGATCCACCATGCCGGACGGTAAGTCCCCACGTAGCGCTACGATGTGGCGTACCCCGATCTCTTTATAGGTCGCGAGAATCTCGCGGATTCCTGCGCGGGTGGAGCCTACGCAGGAAAGGTGGGGGGCCGCCGCCCTTCCTCGTTGAATGATTTCTCGGACGGTTTCAAGCGTGCGTTCGCGGGTACTGCCGCCCGCGCCAAAAGTCACCGAAAAGAATCGGGGATTTAACGGCGCGAGCTGGTCTAGCGCCACCAGAAAAGTCTTATAGGCCTCTTCGCTCTTTGGTGGAAAGAACTCGAAGCTAAAGACCCGGCCGTGGTCTTTCTGGGACTCCATGGCCTAGTAGCGGTACCGTGCGGGCTTATAAGGGCCGTTTTGCGGCACATTGATGTAGGTCGCCTGTTCCTTGGTAAGCGATGTGAGATGCGCGCCGATCTTGCTTAAATGGAGGCGTGCGACCTTCTCGTCTAAGTGCTTTGGCAAGGTATAGACCTCTTTCTTGTATTTCTCGGGGTAGTTCCAGAGTTCGATCTGGGCCATGACCTGGTTTGTGAAGGACGCGGACATCACGAAGCTCGAGTGACCCGTGGCGCAGCCTAGGTTGACTAGCCGCCCTTCCGCCAACACGATGACCTTCTTCCCATCCGGGAAGACCACGTGATCGACCTGGGGCTTGATGTTTTCCCAAGGCAGGCCGCGCAAGGCGGCGATATCGATTTCGGAATCGAAATGGCCGATATTGCACAGTATCGCCTCGTGCTTCATGGCGGCGACATGCGAAAGGCCCACGACATGGATATTCCCAGTCGCGGTAACGAAGATGTCGCCCACGGGAGCGGCCTCTTCCAAGGTCACGACCCGGTAGCCTTCCATAGCGGCCTGTAAGGCGCAAATCGGGTCGATTTCGGTGACCCAGACGGTAGCACCCATGCCGCGGAAGGCCTGGGCGCAGCCCTTGCCGACGTCGCCGTAACCGGCCACGACGCAGATCTTGCCTGCGATCATGACATCGGTGGCGCGCTTGATGCCGTCGATAAGCGATTCGCGACAGCCGTAGAGGTTATCGAACTTCGACTTGGTGACCGAGTCGTTGACGTTGAAGGCGGGGCACAAAAGCTTGCCTTGGGCCTCGAGCTCATAGAGCCTATGGACGCCGGTGGTCGTCTCTTCGGACAAGCCCCGGATGTTTTGCATGAGTGCCGGATATTTGTCATGGACGACGGCCGTCAAATCCCCGCCATCGTCCAAAAGCATATTGGGTTGCCAGCCATCTGGGCCGTTAATGGTCTGGTCTATGCACCACCAAAACTCCTCCTCGCTCTCTCCCTTCCAGGCGAAGACGGGGATGCCGGCCGCCGCCATGGCCGCCGCCGCGTGGTCTTGGGTGGAAAAGATGTTGCATGACGACCAGCGTAATTCGGCGCCCAGGTCGACTAAGGTCTCCATGAGCACCGCGGTTTGGATGGTCATATGGAGGCTGCCCGCGATGCGCGCGCCCTTGAGGGGCTTTTTGCCCTTATACTCTTCCCGGAGGGCCATGAGGCCCGGCATCTCGGTTTCTGCAATCGCGATCTCGGCGCGGCCGAAGGCGGCCTGTCCGATGTCTGTCACCTTATAATCACAAATGCCCTGTGCGTGAACTGCTGATTTCATCTGTTTCTCCTACCGCGACTGCGACTGAACTTTTTTATTGGAGACCGCGTCGCGCAAGGCCTCGGCCTTGTCCGTGCGTTCCCACATGAATTCGGGCTCCGTACGCCCGAAATGCCCGTAGGCCGCGGTCATTGCGTAAATGGGTCGCAAAAGATCCAAGGTCTGAATAATGGCCTTGGGTCGCAAGTCAAAGTGGCTCGCTATCAATTCGGCAATGAGCTGGTCGCTGACTATGCCGGTACCGAAGGTCTCGACATGGATGGAGACGGGCTCGGCCACGCCGATCGCATACGCGACTTGGATTTCACAGCGTGCGGCAAGCCCCGCGGCCACGATGTTCTTGGCCACGTAGCGGCCCGCGTAGGCGGCCGAGCGATCCACTTTGGAGGGATCTTTGCCCGAAAACGCCCCGCCCCCATGACGGGCCATGCCGCCGTAGGTGTCGACGATGATTTTGCGGCCGGTAAGGCCGCAATCGCCTACCGGGCCGCCTATCACAAAGCGACCCGTCGGGTTGATGAGGTAGCGAGTATCCTTTTTGAGCCAACCCTCGGGGAGCGCGGGCTTGATGATCTCCTCCATCACCGCTTCTTTCAGGTCGTTGTAACTGACGTCGGGGGCGTGTTGGGTGGAGACGACGACCGTATCTATGGCCACCGGCTTGTCGTTCTCATAACGGATCGTGACCTGGCTCTTGGCGTCTGGCCGCAACCAAGGCAGACGTCCCGAGCGACGCACGGCCGCTTGTTTGCGCATGAGCGCATGGGCAAAGGTGATCGGCATCGGCATCAGCGTTTCGGTCTCGTTCGTGGCATAACCGAACATCAGGCCCTGATCTCCCGCGCCTTGTTCCAGATCAAGCCCCTGGCCCTCGTTGACGCCTTGGGCGATATCGGGGGACTGTTTGTCCATGGCCACAATGACGGCGCACGCGTCGCCGTCGAATCCCATGCTGGCGTCGTAGCCGATACGGCGGATGGTGCTACGCGCCACATCGGTAAAATCAATGACCGCTTTTGTCGTAATCTCTCCGGATAGCACGACGAGTCCCGTGTTCACCAAGGTCTCGCAGGCGACGCGCGCGTAAGGGTCTTGCGCTAATACGGCGTCGAGTACCCCGTCCGATATTTGGTCTGCGATTTTATCGGGGTGCCCTTCGGATACGGATTCGGACGTAAAGAGGTAGGATTTCGTCATGATGACTCCCGGCGTTTGTAAGGTAAGGTGCTCAAATTGCTGTCAGGCGAGGGTGCACCGCTGGAAGTGAGCACGATAGCATAGGTTCCCTCTTAAATAACAGTCGCGCCACTCGCTTTTGGCTATGTGGCCGATGACCCGTTACCATACGCGTATGTCGCTCCCCGTCCCAAGGCCGTTGTTGAGATTGACAGCTAAGGCCGTCTCTGATTTTGCCATGATAAGGCCCCATGACCGCGTGCTCGTTGCGGTGTCGGGCGGCAAGGACAGCTTGAGTCTTTTGCAGGTCTTGCAGCACATGGCGCGCAATGCCCCGTTTCCCTGGACGCTCGGGGCTGCGACCATAGACCCGGGTATCGAGGGCTTCGACCCCGCACCGCTCATTCCGTATATGGAGGCCCAGGGCATCCCCTATTTTTATGAGCGCCAAGCGATCGCCGAACGCGCCAAGGCGAGCCTTGGCAACGATTCGTTTTGTAGCTTCTGCGCCCGCATGCGTCGCGGCACCCTTTATCGGCTTGCCCGCGATCACGATTATAATGTGCTGGCGCTCGCCCAGCATTTGGACGATATCGCCGAATCCTTTCTTATGAGCGCCTTTCACGCGGGCACTTTGCATACCATGCGCGCCCATTATCGGATCGACGCCGGCGACTTGCGGGTCATTCGCCCCTTTGTATATGTACGCGAACGCCAACTTCGGGATTTCGCCAAGGTCGCAGACCTTCCGGTCATCGCCGACAATTGCCCGGCTTGCTTTCGTAAGCCCACCGAGCGCGCGGCTATGAAGGCGCTGCTCGCCACGGAAGAGGCGCGCCATAAGCCGCTCTTTGCGAACCTCCTGCAGGCCGTGCGTCCCCTGCTAGGCACCAGGGACATCCCGTAAAGATGAGGTCAAGTGGTGCCGCAAACCGCCCCGCTCTGGCACAATGCCGGCCCATGAAGGTCGCAGATGATTTGCCTGGCGCCTATCGCGTTCGGGCCAGCTTGAAATTATGGGCACCACGGTATTGGCCGACTTGGATCGGTCTTGGGCTCTTGCGCTTAAGCCTCTATCTGCCGATGCGCATCCGGGCCCGTATCGCCAACGGGCTGGGGGTGCTCTATTATCGCGCGAACGCGAAGAGGCGCCGGATCGCCGCTATCAATATCGCCCTGTGTTTTCCGGACTGGGGCCCCGAGCGCCAGCATCAGGCGGTACGCGAGCATTTTCGTCTCGCGGCCCATGCCTTATTTCATGTCTCGGTCTTGTGGTGGGGCAGCATAAAGACCATAGATTGCTGTTTACGCGTCAAGGGACTTCACTATTACGAAGAGGCGCACGCAGCCGGCCGGCGTATCATCGTCTTGCATTGTCATGCGGTCGGGCTCGAGGCCAGTATGGCCTTATCTCGCTATTTTCCTTATGTGGGTTTCGTCAAGCCTATGAAGAACCCGGTCTTGGATTATGTTATGACGCGCGGTCGCGAGCGCTTCGGGGGGCGCGTCTTTGCGCGCGCCAGCGGTTTGAAGCCGCTCATTCGAGCGATTAAGGCCGGTTACGGCGCCTCTTATGTCCCGGATGAGGATTTGGGGCCCAAAGAGTCGGTCTACGCCCCCTTTTTTGGGGTGCCGGCCGCGACCTTGCCGACCCTCGGGCGCTTGGTGCGGGTGACCGATGCCGTCGTCATTCCGTGCTTTACAAAACTTTTGCCGCAGGGTGGTTGCGAGTTGTGGATGGAGTCGCCCTTATCCCCGTTTCCGACTGGTAGCGCAGAGGGGGATGCGGCTTTCATGAATGCGGTCATCGAGGGCGCGGTCCAACAAATGCCCGAGCAATATTTGTGGACGATGAAGCGTTTCAAGACGCGCGACGATGGCAGTAGTCTTTATGACTGAGCGGCCGGGGTTTGGCGCGCGCTTATTGATTCGGGTTACGCGTTTGATCGGAATGGTCCCCTATTCCGTACTTTCTTTTGTGGGCGCAGCCTTAGGATCTCTCGCCTATGCCGTGGCCGTGCGCCCTCGGCGGGTCGCCTTGGTGAACGTGGGCTTGTGCTTTCCGGAGCTTTCGATCCGCGAACGGCGGCGCCTCGTGTATCACCATTTTGTCGCCATCGGCCAAAACGCGCTCGCGGTAGCGCGTCTTTGGTGGGCAAGCCCCGAAGAGCTTCGCGATCGAGTGCGCATCATTCATGGCGAGATCTATGAGGCGGCTGTGCGTGAAGGGCGCAATGTGATCTTGTTGGCTCCGCACTTCTTGGGGCTAGAGGTAGGCGGCGTCCGTGCGTCTTTGGAATGGCCGTGCGTGAGCATGTATCGAGCGCCCAAGAGCGCCTTGGCGGACGCCCTCATTCAAAGACGTAAGCGTTTCGGGGCGGTGCTGTGGCGCAACGATGCCCCGTTGCGTTCGCTCATTCGCACGATTCGCGAACACAAGCCCTTTTATTATTTGCCGGATCTCGATCCCGGTCAGGCGGGTTCCTTATGCGCCCCCTTTTTTGGTATACCGACCCCTACCTTGACCGCGCTTTCGCGGATCGCGCATCTCACCGATGCCGTTGTCTTGCCTTGTCTTACCCGGAAGCTCCCCGGTACCCGGGGTTTTGAGGTGACGATAGGCCATGCGCTTACGCCCTTTCCTACCGACGACCCCATGGCCGATGCTAGCTGCATGAATCAGGCGATAGAGGAAGGCATTCGTTCGATGCCCGAGCAGTACCTGTGGACCTACAAGCGCTTTAAGCGCGTGTCCGTAGAGGGTCGCTCTGTTTATGAGTGATCGTGCCGGCAGTTTGGCCGAGGCGGCGTCCCACGTAGGCCTTGTCGTCTTATGGGTCTTTGGTCAAATGCCCTTGCCCTTGCTGGCCTTTATCGGTCGATACCTGGGCTTGTCTTTATATGTTCTCCATAAAAAACGTCGTCACGTCGTGCTAGCGAATCTGCGGCTCTGTTTTCCGGAGCGCGGCGAGAAGGAGCGCCGCAGGCTGGCGCGTGCGCACTTCGCGAGCTTAGGCCAAGGCCTCTTTGATGTGACTTTAGCGTGGTGGGCTAGCCCTAAGCGTCTTGCGCGCCTCGTCTCTTTCCGTGGACGCGAGCACTATGATCGCGCCTTGGCGGAAGGGAATGTCATTTTGCTGGTCCCGCATTTTGTGGCGCTTGAAATAGGCGTTGTGCTCTCGATCGAGCGGCCGATGGCCAATGTCTATCGAGAGTTGCCCAATCCGGTTTTCGAGCGGGCCTTCCGGCGCGGCACGGGGCGGTTTGGGGCCACTATGATCACGCAGGAGGAAGGGGTGCGCCCGGTCTTGCGCGCGCTTAAAGAAGGTCGCGGGCTCTACTATCTTCCGGACCAGGACTTCGGCGAACGCAGTAGCGTCTTTGCACCGTTCTTTGGGGTACCGACCATTACTTTGCATGCGGTGGGACGGCTTGCGCGCGCGGCGTCGGCGCAGGTCGTGCCATTGTATGTCTGGCAAAAACCCCGGGGACGCGGCTATGAGCTTGCGTTTGGTCCGGCGCTTTTGGATTTTCCGAGCGGAGATATGCTGGTGGACGCGACGGCCACTAATCGCGCCATCGAGGAGGGTGTGCGTGAACACCCGGAACAGTATTTTTGGGTGCACAAGCGCTTTAAGACGCGCCCTGCCGGTGCGCCGTCCGTCTATTCATAGGCGTCCTGCGCGAGACGGCGTCAAGGCGTCTCGGTCTTGTTGAGGCGCTTTAAAAAGACCGTCATCTCTTTTACCGCCTGAAGATGGCCGCCGGCCGAGGCTACGTTTATACCCTCCTCGTAGGCCTTGCGCGCCTCATCGATGCGTCCGGTTTCTTTATAAGAAAGCGCTAGAAGCTTCCAAGCCGCCGCGTGTTTGGGATCGAAGCTCAAGGCCTTTTCGAGATGGGGGATCGCGCGCGCGTAGTCCTGGTTGCGGACATATTCGCCACCTAAGCCAAAACGCAGCAAGAGGTTGTCTTGGCCGCGGGCGAGCATTTTCTCTAACGATTCACAGTCCATAGCCGACCCTCTCTCCCGTTTCGGGGTGCTTTACGCTTTAGGGCGCTTTGTGGAGGCGGGCGTAATAGAACCCGTCCATGTCGGACTCGCCTGGCAGGAACTGAAATCCATGCCGGCAGGCCCTGCCTACCGGAAAATGTAGGGCGATCGATCGCGCATCCGGGGTGCGGCTTAAGAACGCCTCGATTTGCCAGTCGTTTTCTTCCGGTAAGATCGAGCATGTCGCGTAGAGCATAGTGCCTCCCGGCGCGAGGTTTTGCCAGAGGCGGTCGAGTAATTGGCTTTGTAGGCGACAGAGGATCGCCATGTCCTCTTCGCGTCGGCGAAGTTTGATGTCGGGGTGGCGACGAATGACGCCCGTGGCCGAACACGGCGCATCCAGGAGTATGCGCGTGAAGTGGCCGGTAAGCGCAGTCTGGGCCAAGTCCAGGGTGAGGACCTCCACACGACCCGCGGCGCCTAATCGCGCGAGCGTATCTCGCAGGCGTAAAACGCGTGCCGGATCGCGATCCACCGCCGTGATAGCCGCCTCCGGCATCATTTGGAAGAGGTGTCCTGTTTTTCCGCCGGGGGCGGCGCAGGCGTCGAGTATGGTGTCTCCGGGCTCGGGCGCCAAAAGTCCGGCCGCACATTGGGCGGCGGCGTCTTGTACCGAGACTTGGCCCTCGCGAAATCCGGGGAGGTCCTGCACTAAGGAGGCCAAGGCGAGCACGATCGCGGAAGGTACGAGGTCGTGCGCGGTCGCCTTATATCCGGCTTGCGCCAAAGTCTCCAGGTAGTTCTCGCGCGTGATACGACGCGTATCGACCCGTAGTACCAGGGGCGCGCGCCGGTCATTGGCCGCAAGGATGGCGGGCCACGCCTCGGGCCAGGCGGCCTTGAGCCGCGCCACCAGCCACGCTGGATGATTCTGTAGCGAAAAGGACTCCGGAAGCGCCAAGGCGAGCGCTTTCCTTAAGACTGCGTTCACGACCCCCCGCGCCCAGGGCTTACCGAGGGCCGCGGCAGTCGCGACCGCCTCCGAGACTGCGACCGGGACTGGCGTGTCCATGAAGCGGGCCTGATAGAAGCCCATGAGGATAAGCGCATAGATATCTTGGTCTGCGGCCTTGAAGGGACGTTTGAGGAGCGGTGTCACGAGTGACGCCAGCCCAAAGCCCTGGCGTATCGTTCCGATCGCGAGTTCCTCGACCAATCCGTGACGTCCGTGGGTCTCGCGATCGGCATCCAAGGCGACATCGAGCGTCTGTCCGGTAAAGACCCGGGTAATAATCGCGATGGCGCGCGTCCGCAAAGTGAGGGCATAGCGGATCTCAGCCAATGGTCTCGCCTACGTGGATGGTATGCGCCGTCAAAAAGGAGGCGGCGGGCTGCATGCGCCCGTTCGGGGCTTGCAGGGCATTGAGGGTAAGCGCGCCTAGTCCTGTGCCTACGACCAGCGCGGGCTTGGTTTGAAGGACCTCTCCGGGCGGTCCGTTTGGGCTGCGACAGGCCCTGGCCGCGCCGATTTTTACGGTTAGGCCTTGTATGGTCGTGCTGGTGCCGGGCCACGGCAGGAAGGCGCGCACCTGTCTTTCCAGGGCCAGCGCCGGGCGTGTCCAGTCTATGCGCGCCTCTTCCTTGCGCAACTTGCGCGCATAGAGGGCGCCTTGTGCGGGCTGCGCTATGGCCGGGCGCTCTTGATGGGAGCGCAAGTCTGCGAGGACCGGCATCAATGCCTGAACGCCGAGCGTGGAGAGTCGCAGGCCTAAAGTTATCGCCGTGTCTTCGTCGCTAATGGGGGTGCTTATGCGCGCCAGCATGGGGCCCGTGTCTAGGCCTTCGTCCATCTGCATGATGGTGATCCCGGTCTCTAAGTCGCCGGCCTCGATGGCGCGCGCAATGGGTGCGGCCCCCCGCCATCGCGGGAGCAGCGAGGCATGGATGTTGATGCAACCATGTTGGGGTATGGCGAGCAGGCCCGGCGGTAAAAGGAGTCCATAGGCTACGACCACCACCACGTCGGGCCGAAGGTCTTTGATGGCGACCTCCGCCTGCGCGGAGTCTACCGGGGTCAATACCGGGATCTGGAGGGCCTCGGCCTGAAGTCGCACCGCGCTTTTGGTGAGTTTGCGGCCGCGGCCGGCCGGCCGATCCGGTTGGGTCAAGACGGCGACCACCGTAAAACCGCTTTCCACCAAAGCGACGAGGGTCGGGCAAGCAAAAGGCGGTGTCCCCGCGAAAACGAGCCTCACAGCGTCACGGCTCACATCGCCATGCGTAGGTGTTTTTCGAGCTTTTTGCGGATACGTTGCTGTTTTAAGCGCGAGAGGTAATCTACAAAGACCCTACCGTCTAGGTGGTCGATTTCGTGCTGTATGCATACCGCCAGCAGGTCTTCTGCGGTAAGCTCAAAGGCCTCGCCCTGCTCATCTAAGGCCCGCACCACGACCTTTTGCGCGCGCTCCACCTCTTCAAAGACGCCGGGCACCGAAAGGCAGCCTTCCTCTACACCAAAAACCCCCGAGCTCTCGACGATGACCGGGTTGATAAAGACCCGCAAATCCTTTCGGTTGGCGCTCGTATCCATCACGACCACACGCTTCTTTACGTTCACTTGGGTCGCGGCAAGCCCGATACCGGGCGCGTGGTACATGGTTTCCGTCATATCCCTCACAAGCGCCCGAATGTCGTCGTCGACGCGCAGAACCGCCTGCGCCTTTTCGCGCAGCCTCGGGTCGGGATAACGAAGGATCTCTCGGAGTGCCATGACCCCATTATACCCAAATTCTTGTAGACGTACCCCCCATGGGTGGACGATCGCGCGATCACCCACTACACTCCTTTCCATGCGTCGAGCCCGATTCTCTTTCTTGGTTTTGGCGGTCCTCTCCAGCAGCGCGCTGGCGGACCGTCTCATAGTGCCCCATGTGCCGCATAGTTATGTCGTGCGTCGTGGCGATACGTTGTGGGGTATTGCCACACACTTCTTGCATGATCCGTGGCGCTGGCCTGGCATCTGGAACCAGAATCTGCAGATCAAGAATCCGGATCTCATTTATCCGGGCGATACCATCGTCCTTCGTTATGCCAAAGGCCGGCCTTATCTCGTAGACGTGGGCCCGAAGGTCCAGGTAGTGCCAGAAGTGCCGCAAGTGCCGGGAGGCGCTCCTTCCCAAGGCCGGGGTCTTTCGCGGCGCATAACAGTGTTGCGGCCCCAGGTGCGGGCCCATGCGCTCGTGGGCGCCATACCCACCTTGAGCCCGAATGTGATCGGACCTTTCTTGCAGCGTCCTTTGGCGCTGTCGCGGCGCGCGCTGCGTCATTTGGGCTATGTCGCGGGCAGCGTCCATCACCATACGTTTTTGAGCTCCTTAAGCCGTTTTTACGGACGTCATTTGCCGGCCCACCCCGCGAAGATGTACGACATTTATCGTCGCGGGCCGAGTCTGCATGATCAAAACGGCCACTTTTTGGCCTATGAGACAAAATATGTAGGGCGCGCCAAATTGATTCATGCAGGTAGACTGCCCGAGTTCGAGGTCTTGTCATCCGTCCGCGAGGTGGAGGATGGCGATCGATTGGTGCCGTGGACGCCCCATCCGCCGATTCCCTATTACTATCCCAGGGCCCCGCATAAGCCCATGAAGGGCGCGGTCGTGGCCGCTACCCATGACGATCTGAATTTGGGTACCTACGCGGCGATTGCCGTCAATATCGGCAAAAACGTAGGGATGCGCCGTGGCTATGTCTTGCGAATTTACAGCAAGCCGCATACTTTTTATGATCCGGTGGCCCATGAAACCGTCCGCGGGCGTAGTCAGCCCATAGGCCTTATCATGATCTTCCGGACCTTCTCTAAGGTCAGTTATGGCGTGATCATGGAGACGCGACGAGAAATCCATGTCGGGGACTTGGTGTCGACCCCGTAAGATTGACCTCACGCGTCGTTTGCTCCATGCTCTAAACTCATAGCGTGCACGCGCACCACTCGAGGAGCGGACCGGAGAGTGCAAGATCCTGAAATGAAAGAAAATGTCCTGGACGTTCTCATGTATCTTTTTGAGAACTACATGGACGAGGGGCCGGATTTCAATCCGGATCAGGAGTCCCTCGTGGTGGAGTTGGCGCAGGCCGGCTTCCCGAAAGGAGAAATCGTCAAGGCCTTTGCATGGCTAGAGGGGCTAGCCGCCCTCCGGAGTAGCGAAGCGACCCCGCCTGCAAACGCCTCGCTCAAGTCTTTGCGCGTGTATTCCGAAGACGAATGCAAGAAGATGGATGTCGCGTCACGTGGCTTCCTTTTGTTTCTCGAACAAGGCGGCGTTATCGATTCCGCGGCGCGCGAGCTTGTGGTCGACCGGGTCATGGCGCTCGAGACCGACGAGATGGATCTGGAGCAACTCAAATGGATTATTTTGATGGTGTTATTCAACCAGCCTGGGCAAGAGCAGGCATATGCGTGGATGGAAGACCTTGTGTTTAATGAAACGCAAGGCACCATCAACTAGGTTTATTTCCCCTGACGCCCACGCCCTTGATGGCATTTGCGCCTGCCAAGGTTCATAGTGCGCGCCACCTTCTCCTCTCTTAAGATCACTCATGGCTAAGAATCTCATCATTGTGGAGTCGCCTGCGAAGGCCAAAACAATGAGTAAGTATCTCGGCAAGAGCTTTACCGCTCTGGCCTCCTACGGTCACGTGCGGGATCTCGTGCCTAAAAAAGGCGCGGTCGATACCGAGCACGGCTTCTTGATGAAATATGATTTGATCGAGAAGAACCGAAAACACGTCGATCTAATCGTGAAGGCCATGAAGAAGGCCGACGTCTTGTATCTCGCGACCGATCCGGATCGCGAGGGCGAGGCGATCTCCTGGCATCTGTACGAGATATTGAAGGAACAAGGCGCCCTCAAGGACAAACCCGTCCATCGGGTCGTGTTTCACGAGATCACCAAGCGCGCCATTCAAAAGGCGGTTGAAGAGCCGCGCGCGCTCTCGGAAAACCTCGTCAACGCCCAGCAGGCGCGGCGCGCGCTAGATTATTTGGTCGGCTTTAATCTCTCGCCGCTTTTGTGGAAGAAGGTGCGTCGCGGCCTTTCCGCGGGGCGCGTTCAGAGCCCGGCTTTGCGTTTGATCGTGGAGCGTGAAGAGGAGATCGAGCGCTTCGTCGAGCGCGAATACTGGACCATAGAGTCCGAGATGGTGGCGGACGACCAGGCCTTTCGCGCCAAGCTTACGACGCTTGCGGGGCAAAAACTCGATCAATTCGCGATCACCGACGCGACGCGGGCCGCGGAAGTGGAGCTCAAGCTAAGGCAGGGGGCGTCGGACGGTAGCTACCGTGTGGCAGGGGTCGAACGCAAGCAGCGTAAACGCAACCCCGCCCCTCCTTTTACGACGTCGACTTTGCAGCAAGAGGCCGCCCGTAAACTGTATTTCACGGCGCAACGCACCATGCGCACGGCCCAGCAGCTCTACGAGGGTATCGAGATCTCCGGCGAAACCGTAGGTCTCATCAGCTATATGCGTACGGATTCCGTGGCGTTAGCGCAAGAGGCCGTGAGCGAAATCCGGGCGTTCATCGAGGAACGATACGGGGCGCATAACCTGCCCGCCACCGCGCAGGTCTACAAGACCCGGTCAAAGAATGCGCAAGAGGCGCACGAGGCCATCCGTCCGACCTCGGTGGGTCGCACACCCGAAGAGATGCGCCCCTTGCTAGGCGCGGATCAACTGAAGCTCTACGACCTCATTTGGCGCCGCACCGTGGCCTGTCAGATGATTCCGGTGGTGCTCGATACCGTGGCGGTCGATCTCGAGGCCGGGGCGGGTGATGTGTCGCGTGCGACCGGCTCTGTGGTGGTGGTGCCGGGGTTCATGGCCGTCTACCAAGAAGGCGCCGACGATAAAAAGGGCGAGGAAGACGACACCGATCGCCTGCTTCCCGATATGCGCGAGAATGACCGGATCACGTTGAAGGTCATTCATAAAGAGCAGCATTTCACGGAGCCGCCGCCGCGCTATTCGGAGGCGACCCTCGTCAAGACCTTGGAGGCCTACGGTATAGGTCGACCCTCCACTTACGCCACGATCATTTCGACGCTGCAACAGCGCGAGTATGTTGTGCTGGAAAAGCGCCGCTTTCAACCGAGCGACGTGGGGCGTGTCGTTAATAAGTTCCTAGCGCTCCATTTTGAGCGTTATATCGATTATGAATTCACCGCACGGCTTGAAGACGACTTGGACGCCGTCTCTCGCGGAGAGAAGGAATGGATACCTTTGTTGTCGGAGTTCTGGACGGAGTTTCATCGGCAGGTGACCGAGAAGGAGGACGCCGAGCGTCCCGGTATCGAGGTCTTAGACGAGGCCTGCCCCCAATGTCAGAAGCCCTTGTCCAAGCGCCTGGGGCGAAATGGTTACTTCATCGGGTGCACGGCCTATCCTGAATGCGATTACACGCGGAATTTAGGCGAGGAGGCGCAAGCGCCCGAGGCGGAGGTAGTCCCGGATCGCCAGTGCCCGCTCTGCCAGGGTCCGCTTGTCATTAAGCGCGGACGATATGGGCGGTTCATAGGCTGTAGCAATTATCCGACCTGCCGCCACATGGAGCCGCTCGAGAAGCCGGCCGACACCGGGGTCGTATGCCCCGAATGTCATACCGGGGCCCTCTTAAAGCGCAAATCGCGTTACGGTAAGCTCTTTTATTCGTGTTCGCGTTATCCGGAATGCAAGTATGCGGTTTGGAATCCGCCGGTGGCCGAGCCTTGCCCGCAATGTGGCCATCCGATCCTCACGATCAAGACCACCAAGCGCCGCGGAACCGAAAAGGTATGCCCGCAGAAGGAATGCGGCTATGCCGTGCCTTGCCTCGAGTGCGCCGAAGATCCGACCTAGTGCCTTTAAGGGAATAAGCGCGACCTTTATATCGTCTCTTGTTGCATGAGACCGAAGAAAATCGCGACTACGTTCAGGGCTAAGGCTTTCATCACCGGACTGATCGGTTTGTTGGTAGCCGTTGGGGTAGCGCAGGCGCGCCCCTTGCGTCCAAACCAGGCATTTCGTTTTCATGCCGCGATAAGGCATGACGCGCTCGTGGTGCGTTGGACCGCGGCCCCCGGTTATCATCTGTACCGTAGTCGGATACATCTTACGGTCTCCCCCGCCTCGGTAAGGCTCGCCCCTTTTTCTTTTCCCAAGGGGCGCTTAGTCCAAGATCCGGCCTTCGGTCGTCAGCAAATCTACGAGGGCCGGACGCGTCTGACCATCCCCTTCGTAAGCGCCCCCGCCGGGCAAAATATGCGCGTGACCGCGCGCTATCAGGGCTGTGCCGATGCCGGGATCTGTTATCCGCCGCAGCATAAAACCGTGAACCTGATCATTCCGCCCACGGTCCATGCGCAGCCGACCGCGCTCGTGCGCCATACGGTGACGCAGAAGGGGCATTCCGCCCCACCCTGGGCGACCTTGTTCGTGTTCCTGATCGCGGGCTTAGGCCTCGCGTTTACTCCTTGCGTCTTTCCTATGATCCCCATCTTGTCTGCCACGATCGTAGGCCAACGTGATGGGTCTGTGCGCCCCCTCGCGCTTTCTCTTAGTTATGTCGCGGGTATGGCGCTCACCTACACAGCCGCGGGCATCCTGGCGGCTTTGACCGGCCATTACATACAGGCGGCCTTTCAAAATCCCTGGATACTCTCGGCCTTTAGCCTGCTTTTTGCGGTTTTGGCTTTAAGTATGTTCGGTGTCTATGAATTGGCGCTCCCGTCGGGGCTTGCCGAGCGCTTCGCGGGGTATGGTCGGGGTGGCACGCTGACCGGTACCTTCGTGCTGGGTGCGTTTTCGGCCTTGATCGTAGGCCCTTGTGTTGCCGCCCCTCTAGCGGGCGCCTTGTTGCTCATCTCTCATACCGGCGACGCCGTTTTTGGGGGGCTTGCGCTGCTCGCTTTGAGTATCGGCATGGGCATCCCATTGGTTGTGGTGGGGACATCGGCGGGCCACCTCTTGCCCAAGGCGGGCCCTTGGCTCACAAAGACCCGCGCGATTTTTGGAGTCGTTTTGTTGGGCGTTGCCATTTGGCTCGAAAGCCGTATCCTCCCGCCGCCGGTCGTGCTCGCGCTGTGGTCCGTCCTTGCGATCGTGTCCGCGGTGGCGTTCGGGGCCTTGGAACCTTTGCGCGAGGGGGGCTGTGGTGGGCGCCAGGGCCTGATGAAAGGGTTTGGTATCGCGGTCTTCATTTACGGCCTTCTTCTCGCTCTCGGGGCGGCCTCCGGCGCCACCAGCCCGGCCGCCCCCCTTGCCGCCTTGATGGGCGCGCGCGGGGGTTCTTCGGCCTCGCCTAGCGCTTTGCATTTTCGCCCCGTCCATACGCTCACCGGGCTGCGCGCGGTCTTGAAGGAGGCGCGCGGGCGGCCGGTCATGGTCGATTTTTGGGCATCGTGGTGCGTACAGTGTCAACGCATGGAGGCGAACACCTTCCACGATAGGCGGGTGACGAAGGCCTTGGCATCGTTTGTTCTGGTGCGCGCGGATGTCACCAAAAACAATGCCGCAAGCCGCGATTTGGCAGCGCACCTCAAGGTCTTTGGGCCCCCCACCCTCGTCTTTTTTGATGGTAAGGGACGGCGTATACGGGATCTGCCGGGCTACGAGGGTCCAGGCGCGCTCCTTGCGACCATTCAGGCCTTGGATTTACAAGCGACGCATGCGCGTCGTCTGTCGAATGACGCTCCGCTGCCCCAAGGGACGTCTTGAGCGGATCGTGTGATGGCAGGCCGCGTCGTATATTCTGGTGTGTCTAGTAGGAGTGATATTTGTGTCTATGAAACGGCAGTGGCTTTGGGGTCTTCTGGCGGCGGTTTGCGCAGTACCGGCCTGGGCGCGTCACGACCACTCCGAGGCCGTGCGCCAAGCTCATAGGGCCGCCCTTTATAAGGCCCTTCCGGGCGCCACGGGCATTACCGAGGGGCACGGCCCGCGGGTCCTATATGATTTCTTTGATCCGAATTGCCCCTATTGTCATAAGCTCTACATGCGGCTTCAGGGCTTGATCGGACCTTATGGACTGACCGTCCACGAGATTCCGGTCGCCTATTTAAAGGCCTCCAGCCTAGGCAAGGCCGCAGCCCTGCTTGAAGCGCCTGATCGTCTTGCCGCCATGCGCGCGTCCCAGGCGCACTACACATGGAAGCATGGAAGCCGGATTGCACCGAAAGTGCCGACGGCTAAGGTCCGGCGCGAACTTGCCATGAATCTTAAACTCGATATCGAGGCCGCGGGCTTCCCCTTGGTCCCGATCTTGGTTTACCAAAAGACCGATGGCACGATCCGCATCGTCAATTCGGGCGCCCCGCCGGTATGGGCCTTAAAACAGATGTTGGCGAGCATCAAGAAATAAGGGTTTCGGCCTTCGCGTCGCGGTTTAGGAGCAGGTCGACCGCGGCTTGTGGTGTACGGCCACCGAACAGAACGTGGTAGACCTGTTCGGTAATGGGCATGTCGACCCCGTGTTCGCGTGCGAGTAGATAGACCTCGCGGGCGCTTGCCACGCCCTCGACGGCCTGTCCTAATTCCCCTGTTATGTCGCCTAGCGAGCGTCCTTGGGCGAGCGCCAAGCCTACGCGCCGATTGCGCGAGAGGTTGTCTGTGCACGTCAAGATGAGGTCGCCTACCCCCGAGAGCCCCATCAGCGTCTCGTTGCGCGCCCCCAGCGCCTGGCCCAATCGCAAGAGTTCGGCCAGTCCGCGCGTGATGAGCGCGGCGCGCGCATTGGTCCCAAAGCCCAAGCCGTCGCTGATGCCGGCGGCGATGGCGAGCACGTTCTTGATCGCGCCACCCATCTCCGCCCCGCAGACGTCGTCTGTGGTGTAAATCCGTAAACGGTCGCTGCGTAGCCAGCCCGCGACGCGCTGCGCGACACCCGCGTCGTCCGAGGCGACCGTGAGTGCGGCCGGTAGTCCCGCCGCCACCTCTTGTGCAAAGGTAGGCCCGGTCACTACGGTCGCCGGCCGTCCTGGAAGGATCTCGGCATGAACCTCGGATAAGCGCTTGTGCGACCCCGCCTCGAGCCCTTTGGTGGCCCACGCGAGGATCTTCTCGTTTTTACAAAAGGGCGCTATGGCGCGCAAGATGCCGCGAAAGCCCCCGCTGGGAATCGCGATGATCAGGCCTTGTGCCCGCTCGCAGACGCGCTTGAGATCGCACTCGATGTCGAGGGAGTCCGGGAATCTGATGCCAGGTAAGGAGGCGCTATTGCACCGCTCGTGGATGAGGCGGGCCATGCGCGCCTCATCCGAGCCCCAGAGCAGCACGGATCGCCCTTGCCGTGCCAGTACGATAGCGAGCGTGGTCCCCCAGACGCCGGCCCCTAGGACGGCGACCGTGGTCCCCGGATCAGTGGGCGGACTGCCCATCGGGGATGTCGCTGTCTTGCTTCTGCTGATAGAGCACCTCGAAGTTGACGGGGTTTATCAGAAGCTGTGGGAAGCCCCCTTTGGAGACGAGGTCGTTTACGACTTCGCGCGCGAAGGGCAGCAGGATATTGGGGCAGGCGATCTCTAAGACCTTTATGAGCTCGCCATCCGGGATACCCGTGATCCGGAAAATACCCGCCTGCTTGGTCTCCGTTAAGAAGGCCGTGCGCTTGTCGATACGCGCCGTCACGGTCACGGCCAAAACGACCTCGTGCAGGCCCTCGGCTGGGTTGATCGAGCTATGTTCGATGCCCAGTTGCATGTCGACTTCCATCGCGGCTTTCTCAAGGAAGACCGACGGCACATGCGGCGCCTCGTAGGAGATGTCTTTTACGTAGATCTTTTCGAGGCTAAATACGACTTCAGGGTCTGCATTGTGTTCCGCCACGAGGGCTCCTTCGTCATGGTTTGAGTTTTTGTTTTGCGATCTTTTAGAGCGCGAGTAAAGGGTCTAATTCTCCCTTCATATCAAGCTGTGCAAGCTCGCGATAGCCGCCTACGTGGTGATCTCCGATGAATATCTGCGGTACCGTCGAGGCCCCATGCGCGCGCGCCGACATTTCCTCGCGGAGTCCGGGTTCTAGGTCGACGCGAATCTTCTCGACTGTGACCCCTTTCTTTTCTAGGAGGCGTAGCGCCATTTGGCAGTACGGGCATACTTGCGTAGTGTACATTAACACTTTGGCCATAAGGGTTTACGACTCGATGGGGAGGTTCTGGCCGCGCCACGCCTGAATGCCTCCGGTCAAGTT
>Ga0307375_10001069_pt1 | contig 31118 bp, 28 predicted proteins | sample TR1MG_FD_202531 | JGI IMG/M metagenome (GOLD analysis project Ga0307375, IMG submission 202531) | Soil microbial communities from Risofladan, Vaasa, Finland - TR-1 | ecosystem: Environmental > Terrestrial > Soil > Coastal area > Acid sulfate soil | place: Finland: Risofladan, Vaasa | collected... | reverse complement strand
TGAGACCGGGGTGAGACCGGCGTGAGACCGGGGTGAGACCGGCGTGAGACCGGGGTGAGACCGGGTGGCCGATCCAGCGAACACGGGAGCAAGGTCTACTGGACGGTCACCATGGTGCCAATCGGCGTGTGCGGCCAGAGCACCTTCGCCTGGGCGAAAGGCATCTCGACGCAGCCCAGACTCTGGGGCCAGCCGTAGGAGGAGCGAATGAAGCCGTGCAGCGCGTCACCACCGTTGAAATACGAGACCCATGGGATACCTGGGTCACTGTAGTGAGTGCCGTTCGGGTTGGTGCCCGCCATGGTCTGGGACGTATAGCGCAGGTAGACAGGAAAAGTGCCATCGACGGTAGGCATGACGCTGATGCCCGTGTTGACCAACGATCGGAAGGCGATCTTTCCATTCGTATAGAGACGCAAGGACTCCGGCGAGGACTTCTGGACGACGACGAGGTTGTACGGCGTTGGATTGAATCGGTGCTGGATTGCCGCACTCACGAGTCGTTGCCAAGTCGTCGGGTCAGTGGCTCCGGTGGTTGCCAAATTATTGACGGACTGGAAGCGCATCAGCGCACCTCGAAGGATCACATTCTGCGTCCCCACGCTCCATTGGCGGCGAAACGTCGGTGGCAGGGAACCAAAACGCCACTTGAACGTGCCGCGCTGCAACTTGGTTGGACTTGCGACGGATGGCTTCGTGGCGGCACGAACTGTCGTCGTGGTAGTGGGTGCGGGAGTCGTCGTCGTAGTCGGGACAGTGGTGGTCGAAGTAGTTGACGTAGTGGTGGAAGATGTTGGAACCGTCGTTGACGTCGTCGTTGACGTCGTCGTTGACGTCGTTGTTGACGTCGTGGTTGGAGGTGGTGTTCCCTTTCGCGATGCCACCTGGAATTCCACGGGCAGGTACCGCAGCACGGCCAGCATCTGATCTTCCAACCGGATCGAGAAGGCAATGTTGGGGTGGCGCGATACACCCAAGTGGCTCGACCGTGGGATATTGGCACTGCCTGTTGCGGCTTGTGCGATGGGTGCGACGATGATCGAACCCGCAATCACGGTGCTGATCGTGACTATCCCGAGCGCGTTGTCAAAGTTGAATCGCATCACCAAAGGCTATTGCTTCACTCGGGAATGTGGACATCCGCAACCTAAGAATTGTCGTTGGTCGACGGAGTCGCACGGAAGGAGTCTCACCTCGACGCGTGGAACCCTCACTGAGCTGCACCGAGCTCCCGAACCGCCACCACTGATGGCTGCGGTCCGGGCGCTCGGTGCGAACCCTGTTCACTCTGAGGCAGGTTGACTAGAACGAGTAGTACTCCGGCATGAAGTTCACGAGGGGATTCGGGGTGAAGCCGATCTTGCTCTTCAACGTCTTGATGACTTCGCCGATTCCACTACCGGAGAAGCTATTGGTGGCGTTGGGTTGGTAGAGATCGGGAAGTTGCACCGCCGCGATGTTCGCGAAGTCCTTGAGCGACGCCGTGCCGAACGTCGATGCCTTGACGGCGGCGGTGAGCGACGCATTGCTGTAGGCGCCAATGTTGAAACTCGCCCCAGGAACGAAGAGGGCCTCGCCCGATGGGTAGTAGTCCGGTGCGTAGATCCAGCCCGCTCCCCACAGGCAGATGCTCCAGTTCGAGGAGTTGCCCACACAGTTGCTCACGACGTTCTTGAACGGCAGGGCCACCAGGTTCGTGGTGATCCCGATGGTCTTCCACTCGGCGACCTCAGTGTTGACCTGCAGCGCGAGCGAGGGCACGCCACTGCCGTACTCCATGGTGAGCACCAGTTTCTGCCCGCTGGTGATGCCTGCACCGCAGTCCGAGGGTCCGGTGCCCGGTCGTTGGCACAATGCGTTTCCACCCGTGACAACCCACCCGTGACTCTTGAGAAGGGCGGCCGCGGTCGATGGGCTGTACGGGTACGGATTGGTCGTCGATGCTCCGCCAGAGATGACTGTCGGCGTGATCGGCGGTAGGGGATTGATCTGTTCGTAGCCGTAGCCCTTGTAGATCTTCTTAATCATCGCGGGCTGGTTGACCATGTCCTGAACCGCTTGACGGATGTAGAGCTGGTTCAAGAAGACCGACTCTGGATTCTTCGGATTGAAGTTGTAGGCGGCGTAGTCCACTGACCACGGGGCACCAACGTGCAAGTTGTACTTACCGGAGATATCGGCCCAGTTGGCGCCGGGTTGGGTTGGCGTCCCACTCGCGGTCAGTGTCGTACTGCTGACATAGCCGATGTCGACGGTTCCAGCACGTAGCGCATTCTCCTCGGCACTGGAGGAGGCGTACGCAAATTCCTTCACGTACTTGACTTGCGCCTTCTGGGGACCCGAATAGGCGGGGTTAGGTACGAAGGTCACGTTGCCGATGTTGTCGAATGCCGAGAGCTTCCAGGGACCGCTATCGCCCGAACTCCACATCGCATCGGTGTAGCTGGCAGTGGTCGCCGCCTGAGCCGTCAGGTAAGCCAGAACGGCCTTGCAGGCGGTATTGGTGCTCGCCGCTCCGTAGGCGCCCGTCGCACACGTCGAGGTGTGCCCTGGCGCGGTGATGTCCCACGAGTCGGCCATCGGGTATAACTCCGAGAGATAGTTGTAGAGGATCCAATTGGGGTTGACCGCCGTCTTGAAGTTGATGGTCACCGTGTTGCCGGTTCCCGAGGCGCTCGCGACCTGGTCGGGAATCCCGTAGCCCGCGTTGTAGCCGCAGTAATCAGTTGGCGCGGCCTTGTACATGTTCAAGAAGAACATCACGGACTGAGCATTGATCGTCTGGCCGTCGGCAAATTTCCAGCCCTTCATCTCAATGGTCACGGTCTTGTTGGCGTTGCTCATGACCGGTTGGTTGGCCAAGGAGAGCGAGGGAACGACGGTAGCGGTGTCGCCCAGCCCGAACCAGTAGACCGGCCGGTACATTTCATTGACGAAGGCGTTGATGGTCGCCACGGAGAAGTAAGCGCACGACATATAGGGGAGGATCCAGTTCGGGCTCGCGCCCGGACCCTCGGCGAAGGTGATCGTGTTACTGGCCACCGGTCCGGTTCCCTTGTTCTTGGACCCGTTGGCGACGACGAGGCCAATGGCCACGAGTCCCACGAGGACGATGCCTACGACGAATAGTTTCATCTTGTTAGTGCGCACGGTACTGCTCCGATCGGGTTGATTGTGGATTGGTGGTTGTATTGGATCGTGGTGCGACAGCGACACGGTCGCGGTTCTGAACATCGTCGAAATGCGCCCGAGCTCCGAAATGCGCACTGGCGGGCGACGGCCATCGGCGAAGGGGGTGAACGATCAAGTCGGGGCTCTGGGTCCGACGCTGGTTGGAATCGATTGGCAGACTCACTCTTGGGTCCTCGCGTGTATGCGCTGTGCTTGGGGCACGCGACTTTCGGAGGCGGTGGTCTGGACTTCCTAGTGTCGAGCGTAACCTCGAAGTCGTCGCGTGGGTCGTCACCCCGGTGATATCAGTGATTCGCCCGTTTTGGAGTCGCTGTGGTTGACATCGCCGCCTGACCGGGATGAGAAATCACTCTTCCTCGACCTGCGGGCGACGACCCTGGCGATCCCTTCCGACCCGACCACCAAATCGGTTCTCTCGCGTTGGAGGTGAGGGCCGTCGTCGCGACGAGGTTTCTATTCAGTGGCCTGCGCACGTCAGCGAGTAAATTGGCCGGATGAGGGCGTCCCTGCTCGATCGGTTCCGCCACGGCGCGCCGTTCGTAGTCGCAATACTTGGCGTCGTGGTCGGGTCGATTTGGGCGGTAGCGCCCGCGATCGGCGCGTCGCGCCCGTGGGACACGACAACGACAACGACAACGGTTCCTTCGTCGACCTCGACCACGACGACCACCGTCCCGATCCCCACGACGACCACGACGACCCCGATGCGGTCGAACATTCCTTGGCCCGTGCAGGGGAGTGCCGCGGTAGCGATTCCCCAGCTCTCGGTTGCGGCGTCGTCCCCGCGCCAACCGCGCGTGCCCATTGCCAGTCTGACGAAGTTGATGACGACGTGGGTGGTTTTGCATCGCCTTCCTCTGAAGGTGAATCAACGCGGTCCGTGTCTCACCGTCAACGCCCATGATGTCGCCCTGTGGAAGTACGACGATGAGTCTGGGCAGTCGAACGCGGAGGTCGCGTTGGGCGAGAAGTTGTGCGAAGGCACGTTGTTGCGCGGACTCATTGTCCACTCCGCTGGCAACTATGCGTACCTGTTGGCGAGACTGGTTGGTCTGGGACAGCAGGAGTTCGTGACCGTGATGAATCGAGACGCCAGGGCCTTGGGGCTGAGCCACACGCACTACACCGACTTGTCCGGTATTTCACCTGGCGATCTGTCGACGGCGCACGATCAGGCAATCATGGCGATTGACCTTATGAATGGCGAACCGGTGGTGCGCGCGATCGCGGCGCTGGCGTATGTGATGCTGCCCGTCGCCGGAGTAGTCGGTTCCTACACGCCCGACGTTGGCCAGTTCGGGGTGATCGGACTGAAGTCCGGCTACACCGGGGTCGCGGGGGGCTGCGACATCATGGCGATCAACGTCACCATCAATCACACCGTGATCACCACCTATGCGGTGGTGCTCGGCCAGTTCAGTTCGAATCCGTTGGGTCTCGCCGGTCAGGCGGCGTTGACCCTGTCGCGCACACTTCGTGCGGGCATGAGGGTGGTCGCCACGCGGACCGGAAGGGCAATCGCCTGGACGGGCTGGCCCGGCGCGCTCACGCCTGTCACCACCACGACCACCACGATTCCCGCAACGACCACGACGACCACGATTCCGGCAACCACGACCACCTCCGTCACGACCAGTTCGGTCATCTAGCCCGTCGGACGACGACTTCTGTGCGGGATGGGTCACGTCGAAGTTACAGCGCCCAGTGAACGGACGTGCGGAGCAGCGTCGACCCGACATGACGAGGTATGGCGAGACGTCGTGCGTGGCCCCCGGCGAAGGCCGGCTGTTCGCCTCTAATGAGCAACCAGCGAAGTCGTTCCCTCGGTCAATTCGGGCGCTCCCGAGCGGAGCATCGAACCCGTGAGGACTGCTCCGGCGATGAAGATCATCGCCGAGTAGCCAAAGGCCGACGTGTAGCTGTGCATACTGGCGAGTTCGATATTGAGCTTGCTGGGTACCTTCCCCACCAAGTAAGTCGTGGCCGCACTTGCGGCGAGGGTGTTGAGAAGCGCGGTGCCGATGGAACCGCCGATCTGCTGGGAAGTGTTGACCAACGCCGAGGAGACGCCCGCGTCATGGACGGCGACACCGAGCGTCGCGGTGTTCATGGCGGGAGCGAAGATCAATCCGACACCGAAGCCCATGGTCAACAACGGTAGGAGGATATCGACAAGGTACGAACTGGTGAGGCCCAGCCTGGTGAGCCAGAGCAGCGAGCCCGCCGCGACCAGCATTCCCAACGGAATCAGAGGACGAGGACCGAACCTCGGCATGAGCACGATGTTGGAGAGTTGGGCCGTGATCGTCAGCCCTACGACCATTGGCATGAAGGCTACGCCGGTCAACACCGCGCTGAAGCCGAGCGTCTCCTGCAGGTAATAGGTGAGGAAGAGGAACACGCCGAACATGCCCGATCCGGCGATGAGCATCGCCGTGAGGGCACCGCCGCGATTGCGGTCGAGCAGAACGCGAAGCGGTAGCAGTGGGAAGGAAGTGCGGCGCTGGATGACCGCAAAGGCGCTGAGTAGCACCGCGGCCACGACGAAACTAGCGAGGGTGTAGGTGTCGGTCCACGACGTCGTCTCGACGTGGGAGAAGCCGTAGACCAGGGCGAATAACCCTCCGGTACCAGTCAAGACACCGGGCCAGTCGAGCGGATCGTGGTCGACGCCGCGATCGTGGGTCATCAGGATCAGTGCCCCCGCGACGCCGACGGCGGCGAAGAACAGGTTGACGAGCAAGGTCCAGCGCCACGACGCGTACGAGGTCAGTACACCGCCGAGCAGGAGACCGAGCGCTCCGCCCGCTCCGGCGACCGCGCCGTAAATGCCAAAGGCCTTGCCACGTTCGCTGGGATCGGTGAACGTGGTGGTGAGCAGGGCCAAGACTGCTGGTGCGAGCAAGGCACCGAATACCCCCTGCACTGTTCGGGCCACGACCAACATGGTGAAGTTCATTGAGGCCGCCCCTGCCGCCGAGGCTCCGGCGAAGCCGACAAGGCCGATGATCAGCGCATTCTTGCGGCCGATGTAGTCGGAGATTCGGCCACCGAGCAGCAGAAGACTGCCGAAGGCTAGTGAATAGGCGGTGACGATCCACTGGCGATCGGAGTTGGAGAAGTGGAGGGACTGTTGGGCGGTCGGGAGAGCAATGTTGACGATGGTGCCGTCGAGAATCACCATGAGCTGGGATATAGCGAGCACGGCCAGAATCCACCAACGGCGCTGATGCGCCTGCTCCTTGGACGACAGAACCATCGCTTGACTCGAATCTTGTTGAATACTGGCTGAGGCCACGCTGAAGTCTCCTTGCAGGTCTAAATGAAGGTTGCTACTCCACTTACGACCACTGTAGCAAGAAATGGAGGCCAAGGCTCCACTTAGATCGATCGCTTGATAAAATAGGGGCAGAGGTGAGTTCTGTGACGAGTAGTGAGAATGCGGAGTCGCGCCCACTGCGGGCTGATGCGGCCAAAAATCGAGAGAAGATTCTCGAGGCCGCAGGGCGGGTATTCGCCGAGCGGGGACTCGAAGCGACCCTTGACGACATAGCCGAGGCCGCCGATGTCGGCGTGGCGACTGTCTATCGCCGCTTCCCAGATAAGGAATCACTGGTCACCGCTCTTTTCGAACACGCCATTGACGACATCACGGAGTTAGCGCTGCAGGCTGGAGAATCGGAAGACTCCTGGGATGGGTTCGTCTGGTTCATGGAAGAGGTGCTTCAGCGTCAGTGTGACAATCGTGGCCTGCGTGATGTCATCATCGGTTCGCCGTACACCCACGATCGGATTGCCACCGCGAAGTTGCGGATCAGTCCGGCGATTGCCAGATTGATCGGTCGCGCCCAAGACGACGGACATCTACGCCCCGATGTCGTCGAAGCGGACATCCTCGTGCTCGAAATGATGATCAGTTCGCTCGGTGGTCCGGCGAATCAGCCGCAGTCCAATCTGTGGCGCCGCCACCTGGCGATCGTTCTCGACGGACTGGTCGTGAGCCGCTCGGCGCCGTGCATGCTGCCGGAGGGACCGACCGAGGACGTGGTGATGGCCGCACTACGAGCGTCGAAGGGACTGCGGCACTGAGTTTCCGACCTGGTTGCAGGTATTGCTGGAGAGGGCTGAACGAATCGGCCGGCGAAATGGACGCTCGCCAGGCCCTGGTGTCAGTCCGACTAGCCGCCATGGCGGAGTGCAGCGCCCGATCCGCGGTGGGATCTGTTCCGCCGCCGCAACACGGGGATGGAGCCACGTCGGGGCCAAGTGAGCCGCCGTGAATGCCTGCTACAAACGTTCGGCTACGTGCTTCAGTTCGGCTCGCCACTGCGTCAGGTCGAAGTGCAGTTCGTCCCGCGTCGCCCCGGCGTTACCCCGATATTGGGCGCGACCAGCCATAAAGTCGTGCCCGCAATCCACCGCATTAGCGGTCATTTTTGGATTTTTTTTTTTGACGTTGCTCTTTTTTCGTTCTCAATTTCAGACTTCTCCGGTGGATCGTCGTCGAAGAGTGCCGGTTCGAGGTCCATCACGATGTCGAACTCAATCAGGTGGTCGCGGCGGAACTCCTCGAAGTTCGCGAGCCATTCCGCCGCCGCCTGGGGGGTTTCGAATACCTTCTTCATCCGACCGGGGTTCAGTAAGCCCGCGAGTCCCGGAATCTCCCTCGCGAGGTAGCGAAGTCGCAGGAAATCCCGGTACGAGATCGCCGGAGCGTACAGCGACAATGTCTCGAGCACTGGGAGCTCCTCGTTGATGCGACCTTCATGGAGGAATGCGGAGGTCAGGAGCAGGGAGAGGACCTGTTCATCGGGACTCTCCGAAAGCGCTACCAGACTCTTGCCAATGCTCTCGCGTGCCCGCGGCCCACCGCCGAAAACCTCTTGAACGATGTCGCCCACGTTGGCGATGACCCCGAGGAACTGTCGGGTTACCAACCTGGCGCGGTCGAGATCTCCATCGCTCAGGGAGTCGATGATCTCGCCGTAGGGGAGGTCCACCTCGCTACGCATGGCGAGCAGCGCCAAGTTGCCAGCCGAGGGGGTGAGCGACGTTGCTCGTAACCGCCGCTCGGTGTCAATGAACAGGTCGCGTCGTGTCGAGCTGAGCGGTGAAAGGTCGCCCTGCAGGAGGTCGACGAGCAATCCCGCGAATTCAATGTAGAGCTCGGAACCGCGTTCCAACTGACGCCGAGCGGCGTTCATGGCGGGACCGGTCTTCAAGTGTTGGAAGAAGACCTCCTCCAGCACGTCGCGGTCGCTCTTAGTACCGTCGCCGTCGACTTCGACGACGCTTGACGAGTCATCGTTTTTGGACTGTTCGTCCCACCGGGAGGTTTTCCGGAGCAGATAGGCCCGCACCAGATCCGGCTCGATGCTGAACCCTTCCCACCAGAGTCGCCAAGCCAGTTCATCGAGCTGCTTGGTGTTGCTGCGAAGTTGGGATATTCGGAGCATTCGCTCGGCGGTACCCAAGGGGTAGGTCGTCATCGACCCACGGCCGAGACTGGGACCTTGAATGGGCTGGTCGATCAGGCGGCGGCGGTGCAAACGAGCGAGTTGATCTCGGGACATCTCGTATCCGGCGAACTGCAGATAGTCGATGATGTCCTGGGCTGATTCGCAGGATGCCGTATCCGCACTAGAACTCACCACAAAACTCTACCCATCCGACCAGCGAGAACAAGGGATTGCCGTCCCTTCGAGTCACTGCGCACCCAACTCGAGTGCGAGCGCAGGACGACGCGATCCACGCGCGTAGCGGGGTGTCCAAAGCCGTCACGGTACCGTTGAGGGGGTGAGCGTACTCGTCGACCTTCAGCGAGTCAGTGTGAAGGAACCTGATCGGTATCTCTTTCAGGACCTCTCGCTCACGATTTCAGACGGTGACCGTCTCGGTGTTGTGGGCATTAACGGAACTGGCAAGTCGACACTCCTGCGCGTGATTGCGGGGCGTGTTGAACCTGATCAAGGCGTCATCCACCGCTCCCGGTCCAGCCGGGTCGAGTTTCTTGAGCAGCGGCCGGACCTCGGCGACGGGACCGTGGGCTCGTTGGTGGGTGGGGGTTGGCAGTCCGCTGCAGCGCTCGACCGGCTGGGCGCCACCTCGTTGCTCGAGCGCCGGGTCCGGGACTTATCGGGAGGTCAGGCTAAGCGCGTGGCCCTCGCCCAGACCCTCACTCAACCGAGTGAACTGCTGATACTTGATGAACCGACCAACCATTTGGACCTCGCCGGAGTGGCCTGGCTCGAGCGGTGGCTCGACGACTACCACGGAGCCCTCGTCATCGTGAGCCACGATCGTCACCTGCTCGACCACGTCACCAATAGGATGCTCGAGCTCGACCGCGGGTCGGGCTACCTGCACGATGGCGGCTACGCCTCGTATCTAGAGAGTCGTTCACTGCGAGATGAGCAGGCGGCGAATGCCGAGTCTTCGAGGCGGAATCTGGCGCGCGAGGAGCTCGCCTGGCTTCGACGTGGGGCCAAGGCGCGCAGTCGAAAGCCGCAGGCCCGCGTTGACGCGGCCAAACGATTGATCGCCCATCGCGAGCCCGAGGCGGCACGTCCGAGTGACCTCGATCTTGGTGTGGCGATGCGTCGCCTCGGCGACACCGTGCTCGAACTGACTGACGTGGCGGTCGCTTATGGCGAGGCCCCGCCCGTGTTACACGGGGTGAACCTGCTCATTGGACCCGGTGACCGGCTCGGAGTACTCGGAGCGAACGGGACGGGGAAGTCGACTTTGCTGCACGTGCTCGCGGGCCGTCAGGCGCCGACGTCGGGCACCGTGACGACGGGTCGCACCGTCGTCATTGGGTACTACGACCAGCACGGCGAGACGCTGGACCTCGATGCCCGCGTCCAGGACATCGTCGCCGGACCTCACCGCACTCCGGGATCGCTCGAAGACGTGGCCCTGATGAAGCGCTTCTGGTTCACGGGCAATCTCCCCTTCACGAGGGTGGGAGAGTTGTCGGGCGGCGAGCGCCGACGTCTGCAGTTACTGGCGGTGCTGGCCGCTCAACCGAATGTCCTCCTGCTCGACGAACCGACCAATGACCTCGACCTCGATACGCTGCGGGTGCTGGAGGACTTCCTCGATGACTGGCCGGGCACCCTCGTCGTCGTGAGCCACGACCGGGCATTCCTGGAACGGACGATCGACGCCACGCTCGCCATTGATGGCGATGGCGAGCTGCGCAAAGTCGCTGGGGGGGTAACGAGTTGGGTGGCGAGTCAAATGGCCCCACCCGCCAGCGCCAATGCGCAAGCGACCAAGGTGCCGACCCGGACTCCTGACCGGACGGCCGACGTCGCGCTCGGTCGCCAACTGCGTGATCTCGATAAGACCATGGCGCGTCTCGGCCAACGCCGTGCGTCGTTGCACGAGGCGTTGCTCGCCACCTCTGACCACCTGGAGCTCGCGCGGCTCGGCGGCGAGCTGGGGGCGGTCCAGTCTCAGTTGAGCGAGGCCGAGGAGCAGTGGCTCGAACTGGCCGAACACCTCGAAGGCACCGACTGAGCGAATTCCAGGGTGTGACGTCGAGTCGGCCGTTCAGGGCTGTCCGGAACCCAGCAGGTCGACGGCGGTGCGGCGCAGTTCACGGTAGCGGGGGTCATCAATGATGTCGTCGCCGAGTGGCCTCACCTCGCGAGCGTCGAGTTCGCCGAGAATCCGTCCTGGTGAGGAGCCCATCACCACGACGCGCTGACCGACGACGATCGCCTCTTCGACGTCGTGGGTGATGAACAGAACGGTGATCTCGAATTCGGCGCAGAGTTCGAGCAGGAAGTTCTGCATGCTGCGTCGCAGGTGGGCGTCGAGGGCGGCGAAGGGTTCGTCCATCAGCAGCATGCGCGGGTGCATGATCAGTGAGCGTGCCAAGGCGACGCGCTGTTGCATTCCCCCAGACAGTTCATAGGGCGCGTACCGGCCGTAGCCGTCGAGCCCCACGGTGTCGATAATCGCGTCCACCCGCTTCCAGTCCACCTGACGAGAGGCGTTGCGCAGCCCGAAGGCGATGTTGTGGCGGACGTCGAGCCAGGGGTAGAGACCCGGCTGCTGAAACACGACGACGCGATCAGGCCCCGGTCCGCGGACGGGGGCGCCGTCGAAGAGCACCTGACCGCGATCGGGTTGCTCGAACCCAGCAATCATGCGCAGCAGCGTGGTCTTGCCGCAGCCGCTGGGTCCGAGCACCGTCACGACATCACGTTCGTCGATGGCGAGCGAGAGGTCCTCGAATATGGTTTTACGTGTCTTTCGCGAGTCACCACTGTCGAAGGACTTGGTGACTCGCTCCACCTGGAGAATCAAGTTATGCGGCTGCCTTTGCGTAGGTGGGGTTAACAAATGGCCCCACGTTCGAAGGCGGCGCCACCAGAATGGTGCCCGCGGCCTTGAGGGCCTTCCAGTTGTTGAGCAGCGACTGGCCGGTGCCTGACTTCGCACTCGTGGCGAATGACGTACCGAGAACCGAAGCCGACGACTGGTTGGCGACGGTGTAGATCTGGTAGCCAGCGATCTCCTTCTTGGCGGTGGCGATGTTGATGCCGGCGGCCTTGGCCATCACCGACAATGCGTTGGCGTGGTGCTTCTGGAGGTAGGTGACGCCATCACCGAGGGCGGTGATGAAGGCCTTCGCGACAGCGGGATGGGCCGCCGCAAATTTCTTGTTGGCGACACAGATGTTGAACGAGGTAGCCGTCGGGGGCAGCGTCGCGTCGGTGGCGAGGACCTTGCCACCGTGGGTGGAGAGATAGTCAAAGGCGGGGTCCCACACGATGGCCGCGTCAATCGATCCACGTGCCCACGCGCTCTGCATCTCCGGCGGCGTCATGTTGATCTGCTTGATGGAGGAGAGCTGGAGCTTGGCCTGAGCGGCGAACGTAGCCAGTTCGAAGGAGGACTGGGATCCAATCACGATGGCCACGCTCTTGCCCTTCAGACCGGACACCGACTTGATGCCACTGCTGGTCTTTACGACCAGGCCGGCGTCGGTGGTGTAGCGCTCCTGGTTGAAGATGATCTGGAGCGGGACTCCCTGGGCGATCGCCGAGATGACCGGGGGGAAGCCGAGACCGCACATGAAGGGCAGCGCCCCCGAGGCGAGAGCCGACAGGGCCGCGGGTCCCGAGGAGAAGAGTTTGGTGCTCACCCCGTTGCCGAGTTCCTTCTGAAAGTAGTGGTTGGCAACGGAGATGATCGACGGGTCAGCCCCGTTGTTCTCGTAGCCGATCGCAATCTTGCCCGCATTCACTGAAGCGCTCGCGGGCGCGGACCCGGTACCAACGGTGAACAGCAAGGCGGTCCCGCTGAGCAGCGCGGCCAGCCCCAAGGTGATTCGGTTCCTGACTGAATAACTGCTCATGCGGATTCAACTCCTTGATGATGGTCGGAAGTGACCTTGTTCGATACTGCAGAATCTGGTGACGAAGAAGTGATGGCGATCATGCGTAGTCCCGCCACGGGATGACGGCTCGCTCGAGGAGTCGGATTGCGATGTCCATCAGGTAGCCCACGAGTCCGATGACAATGATGCCAGTTACGACGATGGAGGTCTGCAACTGCGTGCCGGCCTGCTGAATCAGCCATCCGAGACCCTGACTGGCGGCAATCAACTCGGCGGCGACCAACGTGCTCCACGCGACACCGATCGCCACCTTCATGCCCGACATAATCTCCGGCAATGCCGAGGGCAAGGTCACCCGGCGCAGGATCTGGCTCCGGGTAGCCCCAAGATTCCTCGCCACCTCGATCCGGTGGCTCGGGATTGACCGGATTCCGCTGGTCGTGTTGAGGATGATGACCGGCACGACGGAGACCAGGATGAGGAGCACCTTGGGTAGTTCGCCGATACCGAACCAGACCACGAAGAGTGGGACGTACGCTAGCGGCGGAATTGGCCGCAGGAACTGGAGGAACGGGTCGATTACCGCGAAGACGATGCGGTTCAGGCTCATCGCGACCCCGAGGGCGACACCGATCAGGACACCGGCGACGAATGCGGTGCTGACGCGCAGGAGACTGACCAAGAGGTCCTGTTGCAGGGTCGATCCGAGATAGCCGGTGGTGATGAGGGCGCTGAAGGCGCGGTATACGTCGATTGGCGCGGGCAGGGCGAACGACGGAAAGACGTGAGCCGCCGCGAGCAACTGCCACGCGAGAAGCGTCGCCGCGAACACGATGAAGTACGTGACCCGCAACCGCCTGAAGAATCGAAGTAGCCAGCCGCGTCGAGATCCGAGGTCAAGTTCTTGGCGGCGTGAACTACTCTCACGGAAAACCGGCATAGGACTGAATGGTAACCCCAGTGAGCGGACCCCCTGGGGGCAAGTCTTAGAAAGTCGTGTGAATGGCCGGTGCGCGGACCCCCGGTGCGCCATGGGCCCGAGTTCCAGGTGATCGTGGCGCAAGTCAGTGGTGGCACCGTTGGTAAACTGAGACATGAAGCCACGACCTGGACTAGGTCGCGTCCGGGCTTATTCCACGATTGCGCGGTAGTGCTTCGAAAGATGGGACAATGAGGATGAGAAGACTGGCGGGAGTGGTGACCGTGGCCGTCGCCGTCGGTTTGGTCGTCGGCCTATCGCTTCGGTTGGGGACTGGACATTCGGGTGCCGCCAGCAACCCCGTCGTCACGCCACCGGCGGCGTCGCGGTACGTGTCCGGTGCCTTCTATTTGGCGGTTGGAGCATCCTCCTCGCTTGGGTACCAGCCGATGGGCATTCCTGGTGGCCGCGAGCACGCGACCAAACGCAGTTACGCCAACGACTTGGTGGAGCTTCAAGCGAAGAGGGGCGTCAAGCTCTCACTGCTCCAGATCGGCTGTCCGGGCGAGACTGCGGCGTCGATGCTGACGGCGGTCGACCACTGCTTTCCAACAACGAACGGGCAGTTGCATCAAGCCGTGCAATTCCTGCAGGGCCACCGGAACCAAGCGGGCGTAGTGACGGTGGACCTCGGTTTCAATGATGTCAGGGCATGCCTCACCCGGCCCACGCTGGACCAAGGCTGCGCGAATGCCGGCGTAGCGGCGGTCCGCCGCTCCATGCCGAAGGTGCTGAAGGAGCTTCAATCGGCCGCAGGCCCTCGAGTCCGATTCGTTGGAATGCTGGTCGCGGATCCATTCCTCGCGCACTACCTCCATGGCCCCAGTGGGAGGACGGATGCCGCCGCGACCCTGACGACCATGAATCAGCTGAACGCGGTGCTGCGGGCCGATTTCGCAGCGGCCCATATACCCGTGGCGGACGTGGCCTTCACGTTCCAGAGTGATGACCAGAATCTGGTCTCGCTAGCGGGGGTCGGACCGGTCCCGACGAACGTCGCAGCGGTCTGTCACTTGACCTGGATGTGCAGTCCCTCACCCTGGGGTCCGGACGACCATCCGAACGACGTTGGCTACATGGCGATTGCGAAAACTGTCGACGCGGTGCTCGCGAATCCGTCGGGCTGAACACGGCGCCGAGTACCTCAGCGGCAATGGTGACGCCGGAGAAGTCGCAATTCATCGCTCAGGGCGTGGGACCCCCTGAGGCGTCTGTCATATAGTCGGTCTGCAGGAGCACGACCGTGCCGACGTTGAGGTGGTGACCGGGTTCGACGACCGGGTCTCCACCTGCAATCCGCTGCGTCGATGGCTCGACAAGGAGTTCATGATGACCACGCCCATCCACCCACCCATTACCGCCGCCTCGTACGCCGATGGCGGAACGAAGCGGTTATTGATCGACGGACATCTGGTAGATGCCTCGTCAGGTCGTACCTTCGAATCACTGAATCCCGCGACTGGAGAACGTCTGGCGCTGGTCGCCGAAGGTGATGCACACGATGTCGACCTCGCGGTCGCCGCGGCCCGGCGGGCCTTTGACGAGGGTCCGTGGGGGAAGATGAAGCCCTTCGACCGTCAGACCATCCTGAGTCGCTTCGCCGACATGGTCGAGTCGCGACACGAGGAGATCGCCCGCCTCGACACCCTCGACATGGGAATGCCACTAACGCGCACAATGGGCAACCGTCGTCGCTCGGTCGGCATGATGCGCTTCTATGCCGGCCTCACCACGGCACTTCGCGGCGACACGATCGAGAATTCGATTCCCGGTGATTTTCTCACGTATTCGGTTAAGGAGCCCGTGGGAGTGGTGGGCGCGATCATTCCGTGGAACAACCCCCACATCGCCTTCATCTGGAAGGTGGGAGCCGCCCTCGCGGCTGGCTGCACCGTTGTCCTGAAGCCGGCCGAGGAGGCTTCACTCAGCGCGTTGCTACTGGGTGAAATGTTGTTGGAGGCCGGCCTACCCGCCGGTGTCGTGAATGTCGTGCCGGGTCGGGGCGAGGTCGCGGGGGCGCGGCTCGCCGCCCACCCCGACGTGGACAAGATCGCGTTCACCGGTTCGACAGCCACTGGCCAGGAGATCCTGCGTGCGTCGGCCGGGAACTTGAAGCGAGTGACCCTGGAACTCGGTGGCAAGTCACCGAACATCGTCTTCGCCGACGCCGACCTGGACCGCGCCGCCGAAGGAGCCGCGATGGCGGCCTTTGGAAACTCCGGCCAGGTGTGCAGCGCGGGCACCCGGCTGTTCGTCGAGCGACCAATCTTTGATGACTTCGTCGCCCGCGTGGCCCAAGTCGCCAGTGCGCTGAAAATCGGCAATGGGCTCGATCTGGAGACGCAGCTCGGTCCGCTGGTGTCGGCCACGCAACTCGAACGGGTGACCGGCTACTTCCGCGTCGGTCGCGACGAAGGGGCTTCGGTCTATTCGGGTGGGGTCCAACTCACCGAAGGAGAGTACGCCAAGGGATATTTCGTAGCACCCACGATTTTCACGGATGTCCGTGACGACATGAGGGTCGCGAGCGAGGAGATCTTCGGACCGGTCGTTTCGGCCACCGTCTTCGACGATGTGGACGACGTGCTGCGTCGGGCCAATGCCACGACCTTCGGACTCGGGAGCGGAGTATGGACCCGCGACGTTGGTCGGGCGCACCACCTCGCCAAGTCCATCCGTTCGGGCACGGTGTGGGTGAACTGCTACAACCTGATGGACCCCGCAGTCCCATTCGGGGGCTACAAGATGAGCGGCTACGGACGCGAGGGCGGTGTGCACCAAGTCGATGAGTTTCTGAATGTCAAGTCCGTGTGGTTGAGGACCGATTGATCGAAGGTCGGTTGAATTGCCACGATGTGGTCAGTTCCGGCGGCCTTGGCCGATGTCGTCGGCGATCGGGTCATTCCCACGGTTGAGGCGTGCAGTAGATCGGTACGACGGTGGTGGTGACGGAGGCGTCCGCAAGGTGAACTAACTTCGTTCTATGGCGAAACAGTCAGTTAGCGTGACTGCCCCCGGGATTCTTGAGGAGATGGTAGAGCGGCGCGCGCGTGAGATGGGTGGTTCCGAGTATCTCGTTTCGGCGAGATCGGGCCGCGTGGTCACCTACCTCGAATTGGCCCTGCGTGCCAAGGAGTGGCGTGGGCGACTGGCCCGACTGGGAGTAGCACCGGGCGACCGCGTCGGCCTGCTCATCGCCGATCCAGTTGATTTCGCGACGACGTTCATCGGACTGCTCGCGAATGGCGTATGGGTTGCGCCGCTCGATCCGGCCCTGGGCGACCTGTCTAGTCAGGCGCTGGACGCCCGACTGGTGAACCTGCACCTTCGTGGCGTGGTGAGTGACCGCGATGCACCCGCCGATGTCCAACTTGACTGGATCGCCCTGTCGCCCGAGGGGACGTCGTTCGCCTCCACGGTGACGCTCACCTTCGGACCAGTCGCCGATAATGGTGGCATTGTGCTCGCGTCGTCCGGCACGACGGGCGCTCCGAAGGTGGTGCTACTAAGCAACCAGCAACTCCTTCACGCCGCTGCCCTCATCGCACGCCACAACGAGCTCAATATCGCGTCGAGAGGCTTCAACCCATTGCCGCTCTGGCATATCAATGCCGAAGTCGTCGCGGTGCTCTCGACCCTCGTGGCCGGGTCGTCGATCGTGCTCGACGACCATTTCCACCGGACGGACTTCTGGGCGACGGTGGATCGGGTGGAGGCGACTTGGATCAACGCCGTGCCGGCGATCATTGCTCGACTCGCCACGTTGCGCGAAGGTGAGGTGGTGCCCAGTCGAGTCCAATTCGTCCGGTCCGCGTCGGCTCCATTGGCACCATCGGTACTGGACCGATTCGAGAAGACCACTGGTCTGTCGGTGATTGAGACCTACGGGATGACCGAGGCCGCCAGTCAGATCTGCGCTAATCCCTTGGCGGGACCACGCAAAGTCGGCTCGGTGGGACGACCAGTCGGCGTCGAGTTGCGAATTCGTCCGATTGATGATGGCGATGGCGGTGGCGGAGACGATCCGGTGGTCGGCGAAGTCGAAATCCGGGGTCCGTCAGTGATCGAGCGGTACGAGTCCGATGCCCTCAATGATCGTTTCGACGAGGAGGGATGGCTGAGCACTGGTGACCTGGGCTACCTCGACTCTGACGGGTACCTGTTCCTCGTGGGACGGCGCGACGACGTGATCAACCGGAGCGGGGAGAAGATCTTTCCTCGTGAGATCGAAGAAGTCGTACTCAACGTGAAGGGCGTGGGCAATGCCGCGGTGATCGCGATGGCCGACGAGGTCTTCGGGCAGGTGCCCGCACTCTATATTCAAGCGCACTCGTCGGTGGATCCCCTGATCGCCGGGCAACTCGACGCGCTGATCCGTGACGTGCGTGACGCCGTGACCGCCGCGTTCGACCGGTCCCGACGACCGGTCGAGATCGTGATTATCGAGCAGATGCCGCTCCACGCGACGGGCAAGATTCAAAAGAAGTCCCTCACCAGCGAAGCCGTCGTCGTGATCGCCCGTGCGGACGTGGCGTGAAACGGCCCCACAAAACCGTCTGGGCGTGCGCGTTGACGCGACGACCACTCCGTGATCACCTATGAGTGCGATTCCCGTCGAGCCCGTCAAGGGCACCCGAAAGCGACTCGACCACATCGACGCCATGCGTCCGGTGAAGCAGGCGGCGGTCATCTCGACCCACACGCTGGTCTTCTTCGCGCCACTCGCGACCAGCGCGACCGTCGCCGGTCTGCTGATGCTCACGAGATTCTCACGCGACGCGTTCTTCTTCGTGTCGGCCTGCATGTTGGCCTTCAGCTACCGCGACACCAAGCAGATGAACCTACGTTCCTATTTCAAGCGACGGTTCATCTCGGTGGGATGGCCGTATCTCACCTGGACGGTGATCTACTACTTCTTCATCAGCGCAAGTCCGTCGTCGAATTTCCCCTATTACTCTTTTTCGGGCACCCAAGTGGCGACGATCGCCGGGCTCCACCACTTTCTGCACCTCCTGTGGACGGGTTACTACCATCTCTATTTCCTCATCGTGATCATGGAGTTCTACATCCTGTTCCCGCTGCTGCTCGCCTTCGTCCGCCGCTTTCCCCGCTGGCACGTGCGCATCTTCATCGGTGCGGTGGTCTGGCAATTGGCCTTCGGCGTGCTGGTGAGTTTTCCGAGCATGGCCCACCACCTGGGCGGCGCTGTCCAGACCAGGCTCGTCTTCTCGTATCCGATATATCTGGTCGGCGGGGTCATTGTCGCCATGCACCTCGACGTCGTCCACGATTGGATCATCGCGCACGCGAAGCTGATCGTGATCTTCACCTTGGCGAGCGCCGCGGTGGGTGAGTGGCTCAATTACGCGGGACGCTTCTCATGGCTGCCCAACTATCTGAAGTCCGGGAGTTACGTCTTCTCTCCCATGGTGGTGCCATACAACGTCGGCGCCATCATCTGCGTGTACCTGTTCGGCGTCTACCTGGTGTCACCGAAACGCACGGTGCGGCTGCGGGCCATCGTCCAGTCCGGGTCAGACAATTCCTACGGGGTCTATTTGTCACAGCTGCTCTGGATTCCGATGCTGCTGCGATTGCGTCATAGTTTCGTTCCTCACCTATCGTGGGCGATTGTGACGCCGATCGCGCTGGTGATCGTCTACCTCTTGGGAGTCGTCTTCACTGCGCTCATGGCGCGTACACCGGTGGCGCGAGCGGTCACCGGACGCAGCCGGGCTTCGTGGGCGTCCTTGCGTCCCCGACGCACGGCCTCCGAGTCCTCGTTGCGAGGTGACGTTGGCGACGGACCGTTGGAGGTTGTCGGCGAGTAAGTGGGTGAAGGCCCCGTCTGGCGGGTTCTACGTTTGATTTAGGCGTGACTTGAAGTTGCGGTCCGCGCCATTTGACGACGCGGACCGCGCTACAGTGACTGCCGAGTGGTGTCCACGGACACTGGGATAACCGTTCACCACTTCGGCAGAAGGGTGGCGATCGCGTCGGTAATCGCCTCGTAGCCCGCATTGTTCGGATGCAGGTTCGGTCCGTAGTGCCCGGATCGGCACATCCAGGTCAAATTGCAGGCCTCCTGCACGTTGATCGGCATCGAGCGCATGAAACGACTCTTGGAACCTTGTCGAGCGTCGGAATTGAAGGCCCGGACCACATTGGCCATGGGCACCGCGTACGACGCGTAGATCTGCTGGAGCAAGTCGTTCAACTGGCGCAGCACCGCAGTGCTGTCCTGGGCGAACTGGATACCCTTGGCGCCCAGGAGCGCCCGGGCGGTGTAGGGATTGTAGTGATTCAGACCGATGAAAGTGACGTTCGGTCCGGCTGCGGCCTTCAATGTCGAGATGATCTGGGGCAGTTGCCGAGCCAAGAGGGCGAGGTTCTGATTCACACACGTCATGTCGACGCTCGCCCCACGCAGGCAGGCGACGATGTCGTTGAATCCGAGGTCGAGCGTGACCAGACCCGTTTGATCGTGGTGGGCCTGCAGGTAGGTCACGGCGTCGGTGAGTTGGTTGTCGGGTGCCTGATAGCACCTGTCGCCACCGGTGATCATGGTCGTCGTGGACTCGCCCGGGCAACCTAACTCGGTGAGGTGGAGGGTGACGCCCTTGGCCGCCTCGAGACTCACGAGACGGTTGGCATAGCCGCGGTCGGTGGGCCGACCTTGGGGGGCGGTCGGGGTCGGCTGCACGCCGACCGAGACCGAGGCTCCGATGTCGAGGTAGAAGACGTCCGTGGTCGCCGCGCTAGCGCTGGACGCGAAGCCAAGGACCGTGAGTGAGGAGAAGACGAGGGCCAACGCGGTGGCGAAGGCTGCTCCGATGGCGGTGATTCGGCGGCGGGGCTGTGGGTACATCGCTCTCCTGGTTACGTTGGGGGTCCGTCGAAGGCGTACAACGCTCGTCGACGACGGCTCGCGAACGGCTCTACTCTACGGCTCGAGATCAACGGATCCGTGAAGGAAACACGAGATGAAGATAAGAAGTTCTGAAGAGTTCACCGGCACTTCCGACCCCCATATCACAACGATCGTCGCCACCGGCGCTTCTCGCTGATTGGATACGGGTCTTGCGGTCCAGCTTCAATCTGACGATTGATCAGTCGCTGGGGCCGAGAGAATCCCCGGGTCCGAAGCGACCGGCGGTGGGGCTGATGGCACTTAAGTGCCGGTGAATCTCCTCGAGCAGGTCGGTATTGCGCTTGACCTCGAGAGTCAGTTCCGTGTTCTCCTTGAGCAGTTCCTTGATGTCATCGGTGTTGGTCACGGTGTGTAGCGCGATCTCAGAGGCGATCGCGTCGGTGCGCTTGGCGGCGATCAAGAGTGCGGCCGCCTGAACGCCTGCGAGCATCGAGAGGAACAGGTTCAAGAGGATGTAGGGGTAAGGATCGAACGCCCGGTGGTGCAGCACCCGCTCGATGAGCAGCGTATTGGTGGCGACCCAAAGGGCCATGGCCGCAAAGAAACCGAAGACGAAGGGCCACGAACCCATGATTGAACGCATCCGGTCAGCTGCACGCTCTCCAAAGGTGAGGTCACTACCCGAGCGCACCCCGGGGTGCTCATGCCATCGCGATTTCCAACCGGCTCTATTCACCGCGACATCTTGGCACGCAGGGCGGCGGGCCACGAGGATTCGCGCGACTTGCCGGAGATTCGCGCAGTACCCGCGGCAGGATGCACGCTCGTCTCGTCACACGTCGAATGTGGTCGGGACGGCCCGCGTACCGGCACGCCGATCAATTGAGTATCTTGAGTTCGAACCCGACGACAGGAATTCTTGAACAATTCGCCGCCTCAGCCATCCCTCGACCCTCTGGTCCGACGGGTTCTCGCGACCTTGGGGTTGGGTGACTCGACCGTATTGGTGGTCGGTGGTCACCCGGGCCGGGTCAGCATCGTCCACGGCACGACCGCCGAGGTGATCTGGTGTGGCGCCGAGGGCCGTGAGGTCACCAGCACCTGCCAATTCGCCACTCACCTCAACCTGCGTCCCGTGGCCGGCGATTGGGTTGGGATCCGTGACGGGCTGATCATCGAGGTCGCCGAGCGACGGTCGCTGTTGCGGCGCCCTCGTCCGTACGCCAAGGAGATGCAGTCGCTGGCGGCCAACGTCGACGTCGTGCTCGTGGTGGTGCCGGTGAATCGCGGGCTCAACCTCCTGATGCTCGAACGACTCGCGGTCATGGCGTTCGACAGCGGCGCCCGTCCGGTCGTGGTGCTGTCGAAGGCCGACGCCACGTCTGATCTGGGCGATGAGATCGCGGCCGCACGGGCCGCCGTGCCCGACGTTCTCGTGCTGTCGACGAGTTCCGCCAGCGGACAGGGCATCGAGGACCTACGCGCACTGCTGACCGAGGGGGTGACGGCAGTCCTGCTCGGCGCCTCTGGTGCGGGTAAGACCTCGCTGCTGAACGCCCTCGAGGGCACGAGTGAGGTGACCCGAACGATCAGCCGGGGCGGCGAGGGGCGACACGCGACGACGACGCGACGCCTCTATCGACTGTCGAGCGGTGGGGTGCTACTGGACATTCCCGGGGTTCGCCTGCTGGACCTCACCGTCAATCAGGCCGGCTTCGACGAAGCATTCGCCGACATCACCGAGTTGAGCGCCGCCTGCCGGTTTCGCGACTGCGCGCACGATGGCGACGAGGGTTGCGCGGTCGAAGCTGCGGTGCGCGAAGGTCGTCTTCCAGCGCGACGCCTCGAGTCCTATCGGGCGATCACCATCGACGTTGCTGGTCGCGATGTGTCCGGTGAGGGCGCGCGACGTCGTCGACGCCGCGATCAGTGATCCGCGCGTCGCTACGACGCTACGACGCTACGACGGCGAAGGGTCCGCTATCTCCAGGGCCAGCAGCGGCGCGGACGCCTTATTGATGCACTCCTGATACTCGAACTCCGGCTGACTGTCGGCCACCACACCACCCCCGGCCTGTACCGTCGCGACGCCTCGACGTAGCGATACCGTGCGGATGGTGATGGCGAAGTCGGCGTTGCCCGAGAGTGAGAAGTAACCGACCGCACCGCCGTAGGGGCCGCGGAACACCGGTTCGAACTCGTCGATGAGTTCCATCGCGCGTACCTTCGGCGCGCCGGTCAGGGTTCCGGCGGGGAAGAGGGCGTCGAACGCGTCGAACGCGTCGAGGCCGGATCTCAGCGTTCCGTTGACTTGAGACACGAGATGCATCAAGTGTGAAAACCGCTCGACGTGGGCGAGTCGTTCAACGCGCACGGTGCCCGGTTCGGCGACGCGACCGATGTCATTGCGTCCGAGGTCCACGAGCATGACGTGTTCGGCGATCTCCTTGTCGTCGTGTAGCAACTCGCTCTCGAGTGCCTGATCTTCGGCCTCACTCATCCCGCGGGCCCGGGTGCCGGCGATTGGACGGGTACTCACGAGGCCGTCGTGCACTCGCATCAGCATTTCGGGTGAGGCGCCGACGATCTGGCTGTCGCCCGAATCGAGCAGGTACATATACGGCGACGGATTGAGCGAGCGCAGTACGCGGTAGAGCGTCAGCGGATTGACGTCGCTGGCGCGGCGGAACTGCTGGCTCGGCACGACCTGGAAGATGTCGCCGGCGAAGATGTGTTCCTTGGCCGCCTCGACCACTCGCCCGTAGGCGTCGGCGCTGAAGTTGGAGATCGACGAGGCGAGGGTTCGCACGTCAATGTTCGACTGCTGGGCCGGGGCGGTCGCAATCAGACGCTCGGTGGCCGGGTCACTGACCGGGGCCGGACCGAGCAGTAGGTCGACGATCTCGCCGAGACGTTTCGTCGCCGTGGCGTAGACGGCGGTGGGGTCTTCACCGGACTCGACGATGGCGTTGACGACAACGGTGGTCGAATGGCGAACGTGGTCGCAGACGAGGACCGCACCCGGGAAGGAGAAGTCAACGTCGGGCCACATGTCGGCGGTCCGTGCTCGCGGGAGTCGCTCGAGGCGTCGCACGTAGTCGTAGGTGACGTAGCCGACGGCGCCGCCGAAGAAGTCCGGCAGCGTGCGCGGAGTGTAGGCACGGTAGCGCCCCAGCAGTTCACGCAGCACGTGCAGCGGCGAACGATCGATCGGGTCGATGGCGACGCCTTCGACGACAGTCTGCTCGCCGTCGGTCGTCACGCGCCACCGTCGATCGAGGCCAATGAACGAGTACCGACCCGTCGCCTCGCCGAGCGCCGCGCTCTCGAGCAGGAAGACCGCCCGGGCGCCGAGACGCTGATAGAGCGAGACCGGGGTCTCGCGGTCCAGTTGCAGCGTCGAGGCGAGGGGGATGACGTTGTACCCCTGATCGATGAGTTCGAGCAGTGTCGGCAGATCGATCGTTTCCATGGCGGAATGCTACTTACTCAGTCGTGGTCCAGACTCGGTGCCCGGTAGGATTCCGTTCAATGGAGCGCACCTTGACCATCCTCGTCGTCGACAACTATGACTCCTTCGTCTACAACATCGTCCAGTACCTGGGCGAACTCGGCGCCACCGTCATCGTGCGCCGCAATGACGAGGTGGGGGTCGCCGATGTAGTGGCGATGGAACCCGACGGCGTGCTCATCTCTCCGGGCCCCGGACACCCACGCGCCGCCGGCAACTGTCTCGATATCATCCGATACTGCGCTGAGCAGCGCCTGCCCATGCTCGGGGTATGCCTCGGCCACCAGGCCCTCGCCGAAGCCTTTGGTGGCACGGTGTCGCGAGCACCGGAGCTGCTGCACGGTCGCTCGAGCCTGGTGGAACACGAGAATCGCGGGGTCTTCACTGGCGTCGTCGAATCGCTGGTCGCCGGTCGATACCACTCACTCGTGGTCCAAGAGGAGGGCTTGACGCCCGAGCTCGAGGTGACCGCTCGTTCCCACGGTCTGATCATGGGGCTCCGCCACCGCACCCTGCCCCTCGAGGGAGTCCAGTTCCATCCGGAGTCCGTGCTCACCCAGGACGGCTACCTGATGTTCGCCAACTGGCTCAACGAATGCGGCTCGAGCGATGCGCTGGAGCGGGCGAGGGAGTTAACCCAGCGCATCGACGAGGTGCGTTCGGCGCTGCCCCGACCCGGGAGCTGACTTGCGCTACTCGATGATCGGAGCCTGAAGTCCGCGCGCGGGGTCGTTTTTCACGCGGTGGCGCAGGACGCCCACGAGAATGTACATCGCCGCGGGTAACATCACGAAGCTCGGTAGGGCGACGGCCGGTTGGTGGATGAGCAAGCCGTAGACGAGCCAGCTCGCCGCGGTCAGGCACGCGAGGAACCAACTGATCGCCGAGACCCCCGTGAGGTCCTTCGAGCGCATCACGAGCACGAGTTGGGGTACGTAGATCACCACGGAGCTGATCACCGAGACGTCGGAGAGGATCCAGTGGTGCGGCGCCGATGATCCGGTCCAGGTGGCGGCGACGGTGACCGCGAGCAGGGCCACGTAGGCGCCCACGCTACGCAAGAGTTGCCCCTGGCTCTTGGCGGCCAGATAAGCGACCACCAGCGCCACGGACATGGCGGGCACGTTGGCCCAGACTTCGGCGGGGACGTGGAACACGAAGCCGTAGCAGAGCCAGGTCTGGGCGACGAAGACCGACAGCAGCCAGGTGGCGAGCGAGACGCCGCGGGCGCCGGTGCGGCGAATGCGCTGTGCCTGGGCCCCACTCTGGAAGATGGTCAAGACCGGAGCTATGACCGCCAGGACACTGGTCAGTGCGGCGGTGGCGATGATCATCGAGTAAGTCGCTTTCTCGTCGTCGCGGGCAGCCGGGATGGGTCCCTCGACGACCCATCAAACCTACTCGTGCGCACGGTTCCCCGAAGCGCTGTGAGAAAGAACACGACCTCGTGTACTCGCGCGGTCCACTAGGCGAAATTGTCTCCAACTTCGACCTTGGTCTCGAAGACGTCGCCGTCGACGAGCTCGACACGGTAGGCGCCGGGACCCCCCGACTCGATCGCCATGTCCGCCACCACGGAGGTCGCCTCGATTCCCTCGTACCAGATGCCCACGTGGTCGTCGGTCGCGTAGGCGAGCGGGGGCAGGGTGGCGTCAGCGACGAGTTGGTGTAGTAGCGGCCGCCGCTGAGCCTCGGAGTCGTAGTGGACTCCGTTGGCGTAGGGGAGCAGTCCGAGTCCGTTGGTCACGGGTTGGAGGGTCGGACCGAAGGAGTCGGTCGTGCCCCCGACGTGCCAGCAGAGACTGCCTGCAGATACGCCACTGAGGATGACACCGCGCTCCCACGCAGCGCGCATGGCCCAATCCACGCCGTGTAGACGCCACAGCGCGAGCAGGTTGGCGACGGACCCACCCCCGACCCAAACGAGGTCACTCGAGCAGAGTCGATCCTCGGGGTCCGCAGAAGGTTGGGGGAACAGTTTCAATTCGGTGACGTCGCAGCCCGCAGCGCCGAAGGCCTCGTACGACATGGCGTAGTAGTCGGCGGGATCCCCACTGGCGGTGTAGACCAGGCACACTTTCGGACGGACTTTCTCGGTCATCGAGAGTGCGTCGAGGAGCATGGAACCGAGTCGAGCCGTTTGCTGCACCGGGCCGGGGACGAAGCCGCCGGACGTGGCGAGGATGCGGGGGGTTCTCATGAACCATTTCTAGCCCACTCTTCAATGGCCGGGACGGGGTAGCCGGGATGGAGTCGCCGCACTGCCTAGTATTCGAAACAGCATCCACGCAGAAGGAGCACCATGGCCACCACTGAAGTTGAGATTGACCAGTTGATCGAGGATCTGGTCACCCAGTTCCCCCCGGCGTCGACCGACCCGGTGACGTTTCTCGGCGCCCAGTTCGATCGGGGACTTGCGTGGGCCCATTTCCCCGTGGGCGAGGGCGGACTCGGTGCCACCCCGGCCGAGCAACTCTACGTGTTGCGGCGCATCTCGAAACTGGGTGCCCCATCTGCGGCTGGCCGCAACGTCATTGGCTACGGCATGGTCGCACCAACCATCGCCGCTCACGGTACGCCCGAGCAGAAGCAGCGCTTCTTGCGGCCGCTGTTCACCGGTGAAGAGATCTGGTGCCAGTTGTTCTCCGAGCCCGGCGCCGGCTCGGACGTCGCGGCCCTCGCCACTCGAGCCGAGCGCGATGGTGACGAGTGGGTACTCAACGGCCAGAAGGTCTGGACGACGCTCGCGCACCAATCGGCCTTCGGTCTGATCATCGCGCGCACGAACCCCGACGTACCCAAGCACCGCGGCATCACGGCCTTCCTCGTCGACATGCGTGCGCCGGGGGTCGAAGTGCGGCCGCTCTACCAGGCGACGGGCGAGGCGGAGTTCAACGAGTGCTTCTTCAGCGACGCGCGCGTACCCGACACCCAACGACTCGGTGGCGTGGGTGAGGGCTGGGGAGTCTCGATCACGACGCTGATGAACGAGCGTGTCTCCATCGGTGGCACCGTACCTCCTCGCGGCTCGGGCCTCATTGGTGAGGCGGTAAAGGTCTGGCAGAAGAACTGGTCCGGTCGCAACGACGCTCACGCCTTGGCGGTGCGCAGTGAACTCATGCAGGCCTGGGTCCGCAACGAGGTCGGTCGACTGACCAATTGGCGTGCCAGCGATTTGCGCAAGGCCGGCACCCCCGGCCCGGAGGGCTCCGTCGCGAAATTGGCCTTCGCGGAGGAGAATCAGCGCACCAGCGAACTGTGCGTGAACCTCATGGGCGCGGAGGGCATGCTCTATGGGTCGAAGTACCCGATGGTCCGCCCGACCGAGACAGCGATGGCCAGTGGAGACCTGCGCAAGGCCTTCATCCGCATGCGGGCCAATTCAATCGAGGGCGGCACGAGTGAGGTGATGCGCAACATCATCGGCGAGCGTGTACTCGGGCTCGCGGGCGAACCTCGCAATGACAAGGACGTCGCCTGGAAGGACGTCCCGCGCAGTTGACTACTTGTCGGTGAGGGTGGCCCGGAAGAAGTCCAGAGTTCTCTGGTGGGCGTCGGTCGCCGCAGTCTCGTTGTAGACCTGGGGCCGTCCGTCACAGTGGAATCCGTGGTCGCCGTCGGCGTACCGGATGATGTCGGTGCTCTGTCCGCTGGCGGCCGCGGCGGTGCGCAACTTCTCGACCTGCTCGATCGGAATACCGGCGTCCAGGTCGCCGTAGAGGCCGAGCCACGGACACCGCAGCGACGGGGCCAAGTCGATCAGTGAAGGCAGTCCGAAACGACCCGTCTCGACACCGCCGCCGTAGAAGCTGGCGGCCGCGCCGACGGTGCCGGTCGTGGCGGCGTAGAACGTCACGGTGCCACCCATGCAGTACCCGACGATGCCAACGTTGGCCGACGCATACCCGAGGGTCGCGAGAAAGTCGGTCGTGGCCTTCAGGTCGTTGGCCAGCCCGTCCTTGTTGAGATTGGCCATGTACTTCATCGCCGACGGGAAGTCGTCGTAGGCGATCTCGGGCGAGCCGTCGCGGTGGAACAGGTGCGGGGCGACCGCGAAGAAACCGGCTTCGGCGAATCGGTCAGCGACGCCGCGAATGTGGGAGTTCACTCCGAAGGCCTCTTGAATCACGATGACGGCACGCTTGGCGTCGGTGCTGCCCGCCACGTACACGGGAAATCCGGTGGAGAGTTGCTGTTCGGTCATAGGAAAGAAGGTCCTTCGATTCTGGTTCGCTTGATTTCGTAAAAGCCGGGGGTACTGGCGACCGCGAGGACGCCGTCAAAGAGGCGACCCGCGGCCTCGCCCTTGGGGGCGGGGGTGATGACGGGTCCGAAGAAGGCGACCTTGTCGACGTGAATCACCGGCGTCCCCACGTCCTCACCCACCGGGTCCATACCTTCGTGATGACTCCGTCTGAGGGCCTCGTCGAAGTCGGACGACCACGCCGCGTCCGCGAGGTCGGGTTCGAGGCCGACGTCGGCGAGAGCGCCGCGGATGATGGCGTCAAAGTCCTGTTCGCCGCGTACGTGCCGGCGAGTGCCCATGGCCGAGTACAGAGGTTCGATCACCTGTTCGCCATGTCGTTCGCGGGCGGCGATGAGCACGCGTACCGGCCCCCAGCCCTTGTCGAGGAATTCCTTGTATTCCTCGGGCAAGTCGCGCCCGTGGTTGAGTACGGACAGGCTCATGACGTGGAAGCGAACGTCGAGGTCGCGTACCTGGGCCGCTTCGAGCAACCAGCGTGAGGTAATCCAAGCCCACGGGCACGCGGGGTCAACCCAGAGGTCGACGGGTTGACTCATGATGCGCTCCTCTTGTGCTGGGCGTAAGCACCCAATACGGTAATGACCGAATTGACGATACCGACCGCAGTGGGCAGGTCCAGCATCTCGTCGATGGCGTGGGCGTTCGAGTGGGGTCCAAGGACGCCGGTCGCCACGAACTGGACGCCTGGGAAGCGCTGGCCGAGTGCGGCGAGAAACGGGATGGAGCCACCTTCGCCGGTGAATCCGGGTGCGCGCCCGAAGGCCCCGATCGAGGCCTCATCCAGCGCTGAGCGCAACCAGGGCGTAATCGGTGGAGCCACCCAACCGTCACCAACGTTCCACGACGACAAGGTCACGCGAGCGCCGTAGGGCACGTCGACAGTGAGCGCTCGTTCGAGAGCGGACTTGGCCACTTCGGCGTCGACGCTCGGGGGCAGGCGCAAGGAGAGCACCGCGGTCGTCCAGGGTCGAAGGACATTGCCGGCGATGGAGGGATCGGGCGCTCCACCAATGCCGACGATCGAGAGGGTTGGTGCCCAGGTGCGCTGGAGAATCCGGTCCTCGGCGCTGTCGCCCATCAAGGTCAGCCCGTCGACGAAGGGAAGTTCGCGTGCCACGATGTCCCCGAACTCCTCGGCGGTCGCGGTCGCGGCCTCGACGTGATCAACGGGGATCGTCGCGTGAAACTCACGCAGGCGAATCTCGCCAGTTGTCGGGTCCTCAATGCGGTCGAGCAGCAGGCGCAGGATACGAAATGACGAGGGCACGACGCCGCTCGCCGACCCGCTGTGCTGACCCAGCTCGAGCACGTCGATCCGCACGTCCACGTTGAGCACGCCGCGTAGCGAACTGGTGACCCAGAGGCGGTCGTAGGTGAGTGCTCCCGAGTCGAGGCAGATCATCAACTCGACGTCGCCGAGGTGGGCGTGAAGGGCGTCGAGGTGGGCCTCGAGGTCGGGACTGCCGCTCTCCTCACTGGCCTCGATGAGCACGACACACCTGCCGTGGAGTAAACCTTCGGCCTCCATGGCCTCGATCGCCAAGAGGGCGGCGAAGGTCGAATACCCGTCGTCGGCGACACCGCGGGCATACACGCGATCGCCCCGGCGGACCGGAGTGAACGGGGCGAGCCCCTCCGACCATTCGCCCAGTGGTGGCTGCTTGTCCAAGTGACCGTAGAGCACGACCGTCCCGTCGACTGGCGCGGTGGCGTCGACCGTGACGACGATCACCGGAGTTCGACCGTCGAGGCGGTGCACCGCTACGTCGAAGTTGGCGATTTGACGTTGACGGGCCCACTGCGCGAGCAACTCAGTGGCGCGTTCGATTTCACCGTGTTGTTCCCAGTCCGCGTCGTACATGGGCGAGAGGCACGGGATGGCGGCGTAGGCAAGGAGCGTGTCGAGGGCGTCACGCTCGAAGTTCTGTAGGGAGAATTCGGGCATGCTCTCGAGGATATCCGCACGGCATCTAACCTTCGACCGCGCGCCAGCAGTACCAGGCCACCGCGGAGCGGACACCGACGAAAGCCCCGCCCGCATCGCGCAGTTCGGACTCGCTCACCGTCTCGTCGAGACCGTGCAGCAAGGTCCACCCGTTGCGCACGCCGTAGTCGCCGCTCGGCCACACATCGGGTCGTGCGAGCGTGAACATCAAGTACATCTGCGCCGTCCACGGCCCAATGCCGCGCACCGCCGATACGTCGCGGATGACTTCGTGATCGGTCATTCGGCCGTGACGAGTGAGGGCGATGCGACCCGAGGCGACGCTTTCGGCGAGTTCGACCATGGCCGAGGCCTTCGATCCCGAGAGACCTGCGGCACGCAACTCTTCGGGCCCGACGTGCAGGACCCGCTCGACACTGACGTCACCACCGCAGACCGTCACGACACGTCCGTGAATCGTCTCGGCGGCCCTCGTGGCCAAGAGTTGGAACGTGATCGACCGCACCAGCGCCGCGAAACGCTGATCCACGGGCGCGGAGCGCTGGCGCGGGGGAGGCCCGACAGCACTGATGAGTCTCTTGAAGGCCCGGTCTCGGCGCTGGATGAGAGCAGCGGCGTCCGACGGTGAGAGACGAATCATCGACCCGATCCTTGCACCCGGCGGGGCCCCGGCAGATAGACGCCGTCGGGCACGTTGGTCGCATTCTTCACCACGTCAACGAGGAGCGCCTCAATCGCTCGGACCGGGGCAGCCGGGAAACCAAATCGCCGGCTCGCCAGCACCACTCGACGCTTGGCGATGTGCTCGATGTGCAGGGCCACGAACTTGTCGCGCAGGTGCGTCGAGAGCATCGTCGCTGGCAAGATCGATGGTCCATGGCCGTCAAATGTCAGCGACGCAATCGTGCGAAGTCCGTCGAGTTCGACGATGGGCTGGAGGTCGATGCCCTGGGCATGACTGGCGTCGTCAATCTCGCGCCTGATCGGCGTGCCCACCA
>Ga0307375_10001068_pt1 | contig 31120 bp, 53 predicted proteins | sample TR1MG_FD_202531 | JGI IMG/M metagenome (GOLD analysis project Ga0307375, IMG submission 202531) | Soil microbial communities from Risofladan, Vaasa, Finland - TR-1 | ecosystem: Environmental > Terrestrial > Soil > Coastal area > Acid sulfate soil | place: Finland: Risofladan, Vaasa | collected... | reverse complement strand
GTATGGCCGAAGCCGAGAGATTTTCTTACCACTTCGGTTTTCACCGCCAGCTAATCGCACTGTTCGTGGTCTGGAGCACGCCTTCACCATTGCTCGTAAGTTTTAGGTGCCCGCCGTCTGCTCTCTACACCTTCCCCTCAATCATCTTAAAGGGCTTGGCTCGGCGTTGTCTCGGATACAAACTATCCAGGGAGTTCACCGAGTTTGACGGGGTTCACTTCAAAGGTTTCCCTAAGAAGGCTCCAATTATCCAAAAGTCTCTAGTGTATACCAATTTCACCATACGGGGATGTATTGCTGTAGCTATCACCTGAACAATGTAGTTTTCAAAAACGACTTGAATCCACAGTGCATGGCAATACGAATCTGATGTGCACGCGGTTATCCAGATTTGAGCCTTCTTCCCTGCGTTGAGGTCAATGCATCTTCCATAGGCCAGTGGTAAACATGCAGCCGCAGGTGGAGACAATTATACGTCACTCCAAGATCTTTCGCCCAAGCAACCAGTGTTTGAGTCTTACCATGAAAAGTAATTAATTGGTCACGGAGTTGAACTGGATATGTAAATGCTTTCTCTAAAGACCAGCCACGCTTCACAATGCGGCTATACAACGTCTGTTCAGAGATACCGAAGTGACGACTCCATTCTAACATCGTTTTGGTAACTCCCCCGTACGTGTACAGCTGTGCGGGAAGAATAGTAACGGCTTCATCTGGCGTGTAACCAAACTTCCGTATACGTGATCGCATTGTCCGTGGATTCATATTCACCTTCTCACTGAGTTCCATAAGCGAGACAGGCTTATCATCGGCGTCTTTAATTTCCGCATAGTCTACTCGGACTGTTCGGCTGTAATTGCGCATTTGAGTTGTCTTGAGAGACCAGCGGCAATTCTCTTTACTAAAGCCTTGGGTTTTTTCCGCGCGGTCTAAGCAGTGATGCGGTGTGGGTTTGGGACCCATATCTTCGACAAACTGTTCGAAGGAAGTTAGCCATGTTTTGCAGACAGTGATACCACGTGCGCCGTAACTTTTCCAGCCAACGTGGCGTGGGTTGTTGCAGGCGTGGCGCATGGTATTCCACGCGTTGTATAGAGTTTTGCGTTTCTGCTGTTCAGTCTGGTGACCGTATGTCCTGGTAACCATGGTAATACTCCTTGGGTAGAGTACAGCTACCCCACAGACGATGTGTTAATGGGGGTGGATTTTTACACAATCTAAGTGAGTGTCTAGAGAAACCCTTGGGACACCTACAGCCGCCAGTCGCGGTCGAACATGTCGAGCCGCTCGTGGTACTCGCAGTCTTCTGGGTCGTCCATGAACTTGCCTTTGACCGCGTATTTGTCGTCGAGGATGATCCACTCGCCAGCAATCTCATACGTAGTCTCCAGTATCTCCTGATTGCCGTTCGAGGCATATTGAGAAGAGAGAGTGCGATTCTCTTTGTGATATTCAGCTCTCTTCTTAGCGCCTTCCTTAGTAAGAAAAGGTCCTTCGATGAAGTTCTCGTTGGCGCAGCAGGTGCAACCGGTGCTGACGCGAAGAAGGTAACACGTGTCGGCCATGGTGTAATATCCTTAGTGGAGAATCATGGGGGTGGTATGGTTTTCAAATACACTTGGATGGGGTAGGTCATTTTTCAAGCTGACGGCATAGCCTTCCATCCGATCAATCGGATGGAAGGCTGCCTTTATGCTGCTTCTTTGAATTGATAAACAGACCTTTTAGCGCTTTCTGTAAGCGAGTATCACATCTTTCGTGATTCCAGACCTTACGATGTCGTCAACCTCAAACTCGATGAAACCAAAGGCCGGATGATCCTTGAAGCGATGCATCGCATCAGCCAATCCGGACGTTCCTTTGATGTCGGTCTGTTCGATATCGCCGTTGACTGAAACCGTGCTGTATTTGCCGATGCGTGTCAAGAAGGCCTGCATCTGGCGCACCGTGGTGTTCTGCGCTTCATCCAAAATCATGAAAGCACGGTCGTACGTCGTACCGCGGATGAACTGCAACGGCGACACAATGATCCGTTCACTGCGAATCAAGGCATCCACATGCGCATAACCCAGATACTGCTGCATGATGGCCCGCACTGGTGCGAAGAACGGATCAAATTTGTCTTCAACCTCCCCTGGGAGAAAACCCATGTCTTCACCCACTCCCACGATAGGTCGGGTGAGAACGATCTGATCGATCTGTCGATCGAGCAGCATTTCACAGGCCAACCCCGTGGCTACCGCTGTCTTACCCGTGCCAGCGCAACCAGTGGCAAAGGTCACTGTTTTGCTTTTCATGCTGATGTAATAGTGGCTCTGCGCCTCGGTCAAACATTCGACTCGCTTGCGGTCATTCGGCAGCGCCGTGAGGTTTCGACCCCGGTGCTTTTTTGCATGCTCGAATGGTAGGACGTCGGCTCCATCATGGATCGGAGCCTGACGGCTGGACTTCTTCACAGCTGCTTCGCGCTTTGCCATTACAGCACCACCTCTTGAACGGGAGGAATGACGGGGTCGGTTCCCATCATAGCATCTGAATAATCACGTAATAGTCGGATGCTCCGCTAAGGCATTCCATTCTACGGACGGTTGCTCCACAGCAGAAAGGATCTTCACCGCCAAGTGGCGCGATGGGTCGCCTGGGGTTCGCACGACAAATACGGGCAATTCCCCTACGCCAGCAATAACGCCATACTGAAGCTTGTAATGGAAATGCATGCTTTCCAGCGTGCGGTACAGCGCTTCGTAGGTATGGGCCATACCGGGGTCGTTCAACAGTCCCGAGCAATATCCGAGGGTGAACGCGATAGCAATGGATTGCCGTGGCCCGAGGTTCAGGGACTGATCTTGCGGATTATCGGCGGATGGGTAAGTCCCGGCGATCGGCCAGATTGACAGTCGATGCGGTTCAGCCCCTGCATTGGCCTTGACGTACGCGACGATGGAGCGATGGATCCATTCGGCCACGGCCGAGGCAGTGGCTTCCTGGTAAAATGTGGCGAGTTCAACGGACATGGCAGTCTCCAAAGAGCGGTGGAAAGGATGGCAGATCCTCTATGAGATAGATCATGCTTTTTGAACTTTCCGAGATTTCCACTCTATCTATCCCGAATGGTCCTTAAATCTTTCCACGGCATCAAGTGCAGGTCCAAGACAACGCATCCGTCAAGGTACCATTACTGTTGAATTCAAAGTTCGTCTCGAAATGATCACTATAGATCACGATCTCATCGGTGGTGATTTCCATCGCATAGCCATCGTCCATCTGTTTGAGCCGCATGGCTAATTCAGCCACTAACTCTCGGTCGGTGGTTTGTGTAAGCAGTTTATCATTCGTGGACATGATTCACCTCGGCAATATAGGGAGTAGCGGCATCCAATCGAAAGCGAGTGATGTCTGACAACAGACGCATGACCAGACCGCGTAGATGGATGCAGTCCGGCCTGGAAAGCGTAGGAGCATGTTCCTTCCAAAGTTGGTGAATCTGGACTTCTAAAGGCTCGACTGCCTCAAGAATTGCTTTGGCGTCGTTTACAGGGTAGGGATAATTGATCCGTGGAAATCGGTTATCCAGTATATCAAGATGTTGATCAATGGCGTTGAAGGCGGTAGCGAGTGGGGTGTCGCTGTAAATGGGATGCATGTCGAACTCAGTCAAGGCGGGGAGGCGTATCCTCCCCGTTTAAGGATTTCCATTACATGGGCAAATCATCAACGCTGTTGTGGGATTTATCCTTCTTTCCAGCCTTATTGTTCTTGCCTTTGAAGGAACCTTTCTTCCCACCGAAGCGCTTTCCACCCCCGTGACCACTTCCCTTCAGTGCTTCATGCTCTTCCAGGAGGCGTCTGGCTTCCACCAATCCCATCGCCTTAGGATCTTTGGATTTGGGTACGGTAGCGTTGATCTTCCCGTTAGTCACATAAACGCCATATTTCCCATTCAGAATCTGGATTCCCTCCCCTAAATCGGCGACGATGCGATTAGCTTGAAGCTCTTTGCGGGCTTTCACTAACGACAAAGCACGCTCGAAGTCGATGGAAGTGATATCATCTTCCTTGTCCAGTGAGGCCTTTACCCCATCCCAGGCTGCAAAGGGGCCGTACGGTCCGCGATTGACGATGACGTCCTTCCCTTCATGTTGTCCCAGTGTCTTGGGAAACTGGAAGAGACCCAATGCTTCGCCTAGAGTGATCGTACCAATTTGCTGCCCGGGGAGAAGGGAGGCAAACTCGAGCTTTTCTTCCTTGTTCTCCCGATGCCCCTTGAATGCCACGGGCCCGTACTTGCCGAGTCGTACTCCCACGGGTTTACCTGTTTTGGGATCTTCCCCGAGCATACGTGCTCCTTGAGCGTCGTCGCGCGATACTTGGCCAGCTTCGTCCAGCTTGGCCTTGAACGGCCCCCAGAATGCGCGCAAGAGCGGCAGGGCTTGGTTCTCCCCTCGACTGACCGCATCCAGATCGTCTTCCAGTTTGGATGTGAACTCGTAGTCCACATAGGCTGGAAAATGCTCGATTAGGAAATGCGCCACCGCCCGACCCACGTCGGTCGGCATAAAGCGCCGTTGATCGAGAGTAACGTATTCCCGATTGGTCAGCACCTGAATGATGGCCGCATATGTCGATGGCCTCCCGATGCCAAATTCTTCCATCGTTTTGACCAGCGTGGCTTCGTTGAACTTCGGCGGTGGTTCGGTAAAATGCTGATCTGTCGCAATGCCTTTCAAGGGAAGCCGATCACCGATCTTGAGTAACGGAAGCTTACGGCTATCGTCGTCGTCGGTTTTGGTATCGTGCCCTTCCTCATACACTGCGAGGAAGCCTGGAAACACCACCGTGGTTCCCGATGCTCGAAAGGCCGCCTCTCCTTTGGGGGCGTGGGTTAATTTGAAGTCCACCGAGGTGGTGCTCAAAATCGCCTCAGCCATTTGACAAGCCACCGTACGTTTCCAGATCAGCTCGTAAAGCTTGCGCTGGTCGTCGTTGAGATACTTGGCAATTGCTTGAGGCGTCCGCTTGACCGATGACGGACGAATGGCTTCATGGGCCTCCTGGGCGTTCTTGGACTTACCATGATACCGCACGGGCTGCGCCGGCAAGTAATCGCCGTGACTGTACTCCTGTCCGATATAAGCGCGAATGTCATGAATGGCATCTTCGGACAAATTGACCGCATCGGTTCGCATGTACGTGATGACACCGATGGATTCGCCGGCAATGGACACGCCCTCGTAGAGCGACTGAGCCACCTTCATGGTACGACTGGTGGCAAAGCCGAGTTTGCGGGAAGCCTCTTGCTGAAGGGTCGAGGTGGTGAAAGGCGGTGCTGGTTTGCGCTTGCGTTCCCGCGAGGCAATGTCATGGACGATCAAGTGCCCTTGGGCTGTCCCTTCCAGTTCGTTCCTGGCAGCGTTCGCTTGGCTTTCGTTGACAAAGGTGAACTGCTCCACTCGTTGATCGTGAAAACGCGTCAGCTTGGCGCTAAAGGGCGTCTGGGGATGATTCAGTAAGGCAGCGATCGACCAGTATTCCTTGGCCTGGAATTTCTCAATCTCTTCCTGCCGCTGCACGATCATCCGCAAGGCTGGCGACTGCACACGACCAGCGGAAAGCCCCTTCTGTACTTTGCGCCACAAGACGGGAGAGAGGTTGAAGCCCACTAAGTAATCCAGTGCGCGACGAGCCTGCTGAGCATCCACTAGCGGCATCAACAATTCGCGTGGAGCAGCGACAGCGGCCTTTACCGCAGATGGCGTGATTTCCGAGAAGGTAATGCGGTGAACCTTTTTGCCTTCCAGCACTCCCTTCTCCTGAAGAATTTCCCGTATATGCCAGGAAATGGCTTCGCCTTCGCGATCCAAGTCGGTCGCTAAATAAATGACATCGGCCTTGCGGGCTTCACGGATAATGTCATTGACATGGCCAATGTTTCGCTCGATCAGCTCGTACTTCATGGCAAAATCGTAGGCTATATCAACGGAACCATTCTTGGCGGGGAGGTCACGAAGATGTCCGAACGAAGCCAGAACCTTAAAATCTGGCCCTAAATATTTTTCGATCGTTTTGCTTTTGGCTGGACTTTCAACGACCAGAAGATTTTTGGACATGATGTCGGGATCCGAATAAAAAGAAAGGGAGGTGACGAATTTATCACCCATGCATCAGACGATAGCTTCATCACATGCTGTAAGCGTTTCGGTCGCGGGAGGAGAGAGCTGTTTACGTAGTGCTTCATAGCGGCGATCAAATTCGTCATGATCGATGAATTCCACGACCGCCAGCACCCCCAACGATTCAGCCAAATCCTGCAACGTCGACAAGCGCGGGCTGTTGTTAAACCCACATTCGAGTTTCTCCAACGTGATGGTGCCGACTTTGGAAGCCATTTGTAAGGCTACCCGGCTGATGCTGAGTTTACGGCGCCAGGCGATGATTTGACTTCCGATATAGACGGAAAGACGATTCCCCATCCCCGGCCCACGCCCAGATCCACCCATGCGAATGGTGGTCTTTCCGTCATAATCGACGATGGCAGCTACGCTGTCAGCATTCTCTTCGATCGCAGGCGTTTCACTAACCCAGTCTTGCGGATGGCGATTTAAATAATCCACCACTCCGGCTTCATCGAGATCTTTCCCAAGTGCCAAGCGCGTCATCACCACGCGAAGGTCTTTCAGATCGCGCTGTAAGCGCAATACAGCCTGTAGGTCAGAGACTTGAAACTTCAACGACTGACTCAATAGGTTGCTTTTGAACGCACTCAACGCCATGCACGTTTTGTGAAGATTGGAATTGGAGGGGATGGTCATGAAAGTCCTTTTGTACGGGGAAAGTGTTAATGTGTCGAAAGATTGGGTTTGACTTTGCACGTATCTTTGTCGAGATATGGAAAGCGTTGAATATCGACGCCGTGTAAAGCATCGTTACTCAATGCCATATGGGTCTCACGTTCGCTAGCCCTTTGATTTGCTTGATCGAGTGTTGCACCTTCATTCAGCCATATCGCGGTATACGCACACCCATCTTTGTCCCAAAGTGCCACTTGGGAGCGCACTGAACACCCGCTCAATATGGCGGACGCAGCCATTAACCCAACGTAGATGAATATCTTTTTCATACGGATTCCTTCGATGAGTTTTTTTTATTGACACAGAGGAAAGATGACATACAGTCCTTCCTACGTCAGTAAGTTTTTAAGATACATCCCAGTAGTTAGGTTTTCAGTATTCGTCAAATGCGACACTTCTCCCGCCATTTTATGCTTCTCTTCTCTTCTAACTTTAAGGTGTCGCCATGAGCGATTTGACGCTAAGCGGTCCGACGTTGATCTACGATCTCATCAATGCAGCCAATGTTGGATTACCCAATGGACCATTAAGTCCAACAAACACAACACTTGGTGTACCGGCGGCTAATATCACCGATGCATCGGGAAACAATACCCAAGTGGCCATCACGGCGATCAGCAATCAAGGCTATACCGGATCAAAGGTGGTAACTTACAATCGTATCGACATTGGGGCGATGTTTACGGGGTGGGGAATGGCCGCTACCGTAGCCAATGGTGCCACATACGTCAATGCTTCGGATTTCCTGCCATCGCTCAATGCGGCCTATCACCTGGATCTCCAAGCTACTGATATCATCGATGGTCCCATCAATGCGGTGAGTTATCCTGACGCGTATACGCTCAATATAGCCGCGAGTTCACTGACATACATTGGCACGCTCGCTGTCTCCATTACCGCTTAATCTTTCACCGAATACGGGCAAGGGGTGGTTATTTGTAGCGCGCGATGCTATGAGCTTTTCTGCTCATCCAAGTCCACCCACTAAATGACATTCACCTTGAAGACTTGACCCATGCCCAGCCAGCGTACGTTGCGAATCGTCACCTCTCTCTTTAACCCTTCGGGGTACCAAAGCCGCTATACGCGGTATTACCAATTTGCCGACTATATCTCCAAGTTCACCAATGTCGAACTCTACACCGTAGAAGGCATTTATCCTGGCCAGACGTTTCAAGCCACTCAAGCCAACAATCCGCGACACCTTCAGCTAGAGCTCAGCCAGTTCATTTGGATGAAAGAATCCATGCTGAATGTGTTGATTTCGATGTTACCGGATGACGGCAATCCGATTGCATGGATCGATGCAGACATTATTTTTGCCCGCCCTGACTGGGTGGAAGCGACGTTGACGGCGCTCGAATCCTTCGACGTTGTGCAGATGTTCAGTCAATGTCAGGAACTGACGGATGACTACAATCTGCTGCCAGGCAATTTGCGACGGGGCATGGTGGCAGCCTATAAAGCGGGTGGCCACATGCGCACGGATGGACCGACCTGTTATCCGCGTCCAGGACCCATCACCACCACACTCGGCCACTGTGGGTACGCATGGGCTATCACTCGCGATGCCTTGGATCGGTTAGGTGGTGGATTGCTAGACCACGGCATTGTGGGGTCAGGCGACTACCAGATGGCTACCGCATGGTGCGGTGATGTCAGTGCGACAATTCCTAAAGGCATTTCGAACGGTTATCGTCAAGCCATTTTGGATTATGCGGAGCTCGTGAAAGATCAGCACATCACTGTCGGTTACGTCCCCGGCATTGCTTTACACCTATGGCATGGCAGGCGAGTGGATCGAGGCTTTGACTGGCGTGATCGCATCCTGGTCGAGCACCGGTACGATCCTACCACTGACCTCGTCTACGATGCCAGCGGCCTCCTCACGGTAGTCGATGACGGCAGTGGTCGCGTCGTGGCTATGGAGGAAGCAATCAAGGCTTATTTTGCATCACGCAATGAAGATAGCTTGTACAGCAATTAAGGCATAGCGGCACACTCCCACTCTCCTTAAAGGAGAGTGGGAGTGGCTTTATGTTTGACTTCGTGCATTCCAAACGAATACAGCGTCGTTATATCCCTGTAGAATAATGAGTCGACCAATGTCGAAGAGATAGCATCCTACTACCAGCAATACCATTTGTCCACACCAGCCACCGTAGTACGCCACCCATTGAACCCACCACGGCCAGTGGTGAAAGACATACGTCATGCCATGCCATATCCCCACGGTGATATGGTAGATGGACGCAATGGCTATAAGCATGAGGACCGAACCAATCAACAGATCCATCACATCCAGAAAGAGTAAGGTTCGAACTGTACTTCGTGATAAACCTCGCATGGCTATTTCTCCATAAACCGACAAAAAAAAAAGAAGATACATGCAATGCATTCCATTTAGGCTAGCCTAAATGGAATGCATTGCATTGTCTCAGTACGGCTCGACGATAAGGTCATCCACCGACAATCGCTGGCTATCTTGTTCCATATCTTCGTACGACATGAAACGAATGGTCGCGCAAACCTGAAGGGCATTGGCGATCTTGACGAGCGTCTCAAGTTTGACCCCTGTCAATTCATAGTCTTCCAATCGCTGAATCGTGGAAACCGATACACCAGCTTTCTTCGCCAGCTGAAGACGACTGAGCCCTCGCTGCTCGCGTGTAAAGTGCAGCTGCCTGGGGAGGTAATCTCGCAAGGCCGCTTCGGTGTAGGCTTCTCGATACTCAGGATCTTTCATTTGTACACTGTTCAATTTCATGCGCAGGTCCTGATCTGATCTACCGTTAACGGGTGGGGTAATGTCCACTGCACGATGGATTTGATCTCGAAGGCGCCAAGATAATCCTCATGCGAGCCGATATGCCCGCGCAACATGAAACGCAATTCAGCCGGACGATCTTCACGCAGATGGCTGGCCAGGTTACGACCGATGCCTACCGAACGCACCTTCCCACGGATGATTTGATACCCATCGTTGTGAAAGTGTGTGGTCACGTTAATCACTTTAAATCCCGGGTATTCGCCAAAGCGGTCGGCATAGAAATGACCCGTTAGCTCCTGCTTTCCTAGTTTCAAGGCAGCGAGTACCTGTCGAGAGACCGGCAAATGCGGCAGCATGATGCGCGAGAGCTCCACATGGTAACAACCGTCCTTGTCCAGAATGAGATCCTTGACGCGATTGATGCCTTCGATGATCATTGTATCCCCTTGGTATCATGACTTCGATAAGTATTAGCGGAGCTTTGGAAGTTTCCACAGTTTGGTATTGGACGGCTGCCTGCGTTCTTTCGAGACTTTGGTATTACAGGATAGATAATCAGCGATTGTGCCTACTTTCCATTTCGTTTGTTTCTCGAACTGAAAGTCTGGCGGTGGGAAGTCACCCAATTTGACTTTACGCATTATGGTTGTCGGTGAAACACCTAATTTCAGGCTCAGCGTTTTGAGCGCTAATGCGTTGATGAATTCTTCAAGAATAAAGGTTGGTAGTTTATCTACCGGTTTAGTGAGTTTCTTCACGCCATGCGATCCAGGTAGGGTGCTTTTTCCTGAACATACGGGCGTTTGTCCAATGTTTTCGGCGAGTCGATGTCGGGTGGTTTACGAGTAGCCAGTTGAATAAACGGCTTGAGTGCTTCGGTATAACCGTCCCACGAATGGCCATCAGCCTCCACCGCCGTGCGTTCTGCCGCAGTGGCAAGGTTGTGTGCCAACACGTAGTGCATGCCGAGTTCATCCATGAGACACTTTTCCACACACTCATGGATAACCAAATACCGCGTGACGTCGTACTTCTTGCCTTTGTAAAGAACGTCTTTGGGCAAACGACTGTCGATGAACACCGTGGGATCTTTCGTCCACTCGACGCTATAACCGGCCAGATAGGGTATCCAGTATTCACGATTGAGGGTCACGCGCTTCAAAAGCGCGCTGATCGATTGGTCAATGTGTTTCTTGGAGATCGCTGGATCCACCAAATGCTTGCCGATAGACATGGGTTTTATTCCGGAAGAGAGTCATACTGAAAGATGAATGGTTGACACATCTTATCTGATTTGGCATCGAGATACAAGTCACCGACATGCGTTAGACGAACATTCTCAAGAATCGCATACGTGGTCAAGTAAAAGTCTTTCAAGCCTTGCCAGTGTTTCCCTGGCCAGCCGCGCTTGGGTGCTTTGTTTTTATGTCGATGAAGGAACCGGCCGCGCAGGTGTGTTTTCTTCTCGAGAAGATCCATGGGCAAGCCGTGCGCATGTTTCACGGCTTGCGCGGCAATGAGCTCATTCCACACATCGAGATAATTGTGAAGTGGAGCTGTTTCAGTGAAAGTCACTTCCATTTCAGTTCCTCACTTTCTTAAAGAGGCGCCGCAGGATTAGTTTCAAGAGTGACATGGGTTTCTTCGGTACTGAGGTAGAGCGTCCATAGTACTTTTCCGCCAAACTCGGTCCAAGCCCATGCGGTGGATTCATGATCGGATCGGGAATCACGTTCGGAGCTGCCCAATCCTTTTGGATAGGTGTGTATTTTCCTGTAGAGACCATGTCTTATTCCAGATGCTTGATAAGGAGTTGGAGAGTGGTGTTATCGTGCCAGACGTTCACAGCTAGTTCATAGGCTACTCTAACACGCTGCGGAAAGGCTTCTTCCTGATACCCACGAAAGTACACGCCCTCCACTAGACGGCCATTGCGCGGATCGCGCAATTGGAATTTCACATGGTCCGAACCCATCCGATACCAGGCCATGACATCGAAGGTATTTTCGAAGCATGGTTGGGGAAAAGCCTGCCCCCAGGGTCCTGCCCATTGAATCCATTCGGCAAAGTCAAGGCAAATATCATCCGCCGCCAATTCACCATCGGTCCAGACCACCGCCTCCAAGAGCTCTTTCGTAAGATGCGCAGTCGCCACCTCATTGAAGGCTTTACTGAAGACGTCCAGGTTCTCTTTGGCCAACGACAACCCCGCGGCCATGGCATGACCGCCGAACTTAGGAATCAGTCCGGGATACTTGGCATCAATCTCGACCAAGGCATCGCGCAAATGAAACCCTTCGATCGAACGCCCTGATCCACGTAATGCCGCTGCATTGTCTTCACCGGGGGCAAACGCAAAGACCGGACGATGGAGGCTTTCTTTAAGCTTCGATGCCACCAACCCCACGACACCGGCGTGCCAGGTCGGTTGATAGACCACGACGCCGATGTGATCATCAATCACCTCTTCATTCTGCGCCAGCAATGCTTCGGCTTCAGCGACCATCTCTCCTTGGATCGACTGCCGTTCGCGATTGATGGTATCGAGTTTGGCGACGAGCTCTTTGGCTTTCTCAGCGTTGGTGGCTAGGAGAGTCTCTACTCCAACTGACATGTCTTCCAGACGTCCCGCCGCATTCAATCGAGGTGCTAACGCAAAGCCAAAGTCTTGCGCACACAGTTTCTCTGGATCTTTTCCCGCTAAGGCAATCAGTGCTTTGATGCCAGGGTGGGCTTTTCCTTGACGAATGCGTTGCAACCCCGCGGCCACCAGAATGCGGTTATTCTGATCTAAAGGTACTAGGTCTGCCACTGTACCCAAAGCAACGATATCCAATAGCTCGCCTAGGGGGTTGGCATTCATACCTTCCAAGGCCAGCTGCTTACGCAGGGCCAGAAGGAGATAGAACATCACCCCCACACCCGCTAAGGCTTTACTGGGGAAGCCATCCCCGTGAAGGTTGGGATTGACAATTGCATCGGCATCAGGGAGCTGATCACCGGGCAGATGGTGATCGGTCACGATCACGGTCATGCCGAGCGATTTGGCGTAAGCCACGCCTTCCAAGGAGGCCACACCACTATCCACAGTGACAATGATATCCGGTTTGGGGGAAATCGTGTCAACCAGGTCCTTCGACAGCCCGTAGCCGTGTAGGAAGCGATGCGGAATGACGTAGTTAACCTTGGCTGCTCCCAGGATCCGAAGCCCAAGGACGGCCACCGCAGTGCCAGTAGCGCCATCACAGTCGTAATCACCGGAGATCGTGATGGACTTCTTGGTCTTGACCGCATCCACCAACAAAGTGACGGCTTTCTCCATCCCACCCAAGAGATGGGTGGGATGGAGGCGTTCTGCCGCTAAGGCGGTATCGGCTTCGCTGAACACTCCACGGGCGGCATAAATGCGACGAATGATCTCCGGGACCGCATCGAACCACTGTCCGATCGATCCAAGAAGAGGGCGTTGACGGATAGCTTTTGACATAGGAGATCCTAAGGGGTTCGGTCAAACATCGGCCATCCAGCGGCAAATTCATATTCACTTCCACTGGCAGCAATCTCCAGCAGTTCAGCGCGTCTGTCAGCGTCAACTTCATAGGGAGTTCCTACGCACTGATCCAACCTTTCACCCATGATGCGGTGGGCATCTTCCGACGTACCGTTACGCCATACCCCCTGACCACGGTGCGGTATGTGGTTGGGTGCATGGACGTCACCTTTCCACTCGACATGGCGTAACGTGGGCTTTCCACAACTGGGACAGGCCGTACCCACCGGTACCACGCCATCGCGATTATTCCAGAACCGCTCGCGATGACCACACGGACAGGCATACCACATGAGCATGTAAGCATCAGGGAAAATAATGGACATGGGCTGTGGTCTCAGTAGAGGGCAGATGAGGGGTAGAGTGGGCGCACGTGATTTGAACGGACCCAATGAAGTTCACTCACCCGGCCTTCTCCGCGAACTTCGCGTACCTCATCCGGCTGAATGGCAAAGTAGTAAGGGCGCCCGCTATTGGTCCACCGCCGCACCCGGCCCTTGAAAGGCTTGAGATGGGGAAGCACTACCATTACACGCCGGTTGTAATACATCAGGGATTGGGGCGCAGGGCCAAAGTAATGAAGCTTCAACCGCTTTACCCACGCTTTGAATCGCTTAACCATGGAAATTCCTTCAGTTACCTATCAGTTTTTCGACAGGATGGGGTACATAGGCAGTCTCTTCAAGATAGACGACCTTCTGCAATGTAAAGATTGTCCATCCACTGACTTCATCGTACGTCAACGAACTGTGATCACCTGTCTCCTCATCAATGACAAGAATGATTCTCAGCTTTTCATCCACTACGTTGACTCGATACGCTTGTTGAGTCACTGGATTTACCAGAATAGTGGCTAGTGCCAAGGCTTCGTTGAAATTGTCGACTTGAAGCGGAGGTTCCTGCCCTGTATAAATGAGTGACGTCATGGATGTTCCTTCTCAGATGGTAATGTGATCTGTACAAAGTGCGGGTCATCGATAAGCTGTTTCTTCGACTGCCGCGGAACACGCATGGCTTTCGCGATTTCGTTTCTGATCTCAGCTGCATCGGGATACCAATGGCGTTCTTGCGTGACCACCTTACCCTTCTTGATTCCGATAGCGTAAATGAAACCGCCAGAGAATCGATCTCCCATCACCGCACCTGCGACCGCTAGGTGGGCTGGAACGTGGTACTGCGCTGAGAGGAAGTGGGCAATGGTACCGCCACTACCCATAGCGTGTGGCAGTGTGGTAATCTCTTGCAGCTCCACCGGGATTTTAGCACGACTGCGCCCCACATCCAATTGATAGGTAGGGCCGTCTGTCACGATCAGCAAGGCAAAGCTTGCCGTGCTGTGCATGGCCGATTCGTAGATTTCCCGATAATACGCAACGATCGTATCCGGATGCTTGCAGAAAGTATCGACAGCGCGTTGGGCCTGTGGACAGCCGCCGGCGATGGCAATGGCAAGGACTGTATGTCCTTTAAAGACAAGGCCTTGCTCAGAAAAACTGTAGAGCTTCAGCATGGTGTCACGATAGGCTTTGTCGTGTTTGACGTTACGCGAGTCAGCCGCCAGTACCTTTCCATCCCATAGCACGGTAGTCATGATAGATCCTTCAGATAAGGTTTGGTTATTTTCGAGCCTTCTTCTTGCGGGTGTATTTCGATTTTCCCTTATGCGAAGCGAAGACATCCTTTAAGTGGTATGCCTTCCCAAGAATCCTCCCCATCTTACCGTACGAAGGTACGGGTTTATGCGATGTTGACTCCGTTGGGTCGTCCTCCAGTAGATGGCGATACCCCCCACTGCATTTGTAAGAGATCTCTCCATTGGATTCATGGATGATCTCTGTCGACACTCCTAACCTACCCAGGAATTCATCATTGAGATGAACCTGGCCGGTAAGTTGGTTAAAGTGACCGATTACTTCTCCGTCGATCGATATAGTCGCGTGGCGGCCCGGGAGGAGGTGGATGATGACATGGATGCTATTGCCACTTGACCGGGCCTCCAATCGATCACCATTGTGGTCGGAAAAGTAATATCAAATGAGAGGTTCCATGCGCATCTCGTCGGCGTTGCGAGCGCGCATGGTTGTTACGAGGGCGTCCTCCTGCGAATCGTCAAAATAGTACAGCGGTCGGGTGGGGTTAGTCATACGTGATTTTCCTTCATTTCCCTTGAAAGATAACGACTTAGTTAATGGACGTCGGGCCAGTAACCGTAGAGAGGGGTGAGCCGTCGCCCGAAATAACCTCGCCATTAGGCAGTTTGATCCGAACGTTTGCCATCTTGGTGAAAGTCTCCATAAGCCGAAGGACGTTAGCCTGGAACTGCTCAGGGGTCCACAATACCAGTTGATCAAAGATCAAGCTTTTGCAAGCCATCGTTTCGACGTCATCCAAGACGTAAAATTCAGCTTGATCGTTCTCAACCTGCGTGCGCGTGCCAAGACTCACTTTTCCCTTGTCGTTGGGCCGCACGACCTGTTTTCGGAAACTGCCAAACACCCCTGACGGCCCTTTGATGGCAAACCCGATATCGTGCGTACTCTGTTCGAGATAAACGATACCGGCGGGAAGGGAAAGGAATTGTTCGCGAGTCATCTTGTTCATGGGGTTACTCCTACTGATGGTTCGTCGTATATCGACGATGCTGGTCTAATGCTTTCCATTCAGAAACAGGTGGGAAGTCCATTTCCTCTTCGATCGAGAAGCAGCCCTCACAGCCGTTGGGATCGTCAAAACAATCATGGAATCCTGGACCGGCGGGATCGCCATAGTCCAGGATTCCACAGAGACGGCACTCGTAGATCGCCTGAGAACCGTCACCGCCGCGTGGACAGGCGCGACCACCGTCGATAGCCACCCACACATGGTCGCTCTCCTGCTGACCGTGAGAGGCAGGGCGAACGTTTTGCTGGGCTTCCTTGATAAGGTCGTCTAAAGAGGACATGAACATCTTCCTTTAACAGAGTTCATTTAAGTAACGTGTACAGACAGGTGGTTTAAGTTTAGTTCGGACAAGTGAACATGCCTACGTACTCACCCGTTTTACTAAAGTGGAACACAGTAGCATACTCGCTTCGACCACTATTACGGCTTAAATCAGCCACCTTGCTCAGGATGCCGATAGATTTGTAGACACCATTACCGTTGTCTGTCAGAATCCCACTGGCGGTCGTGAAGTATGCCTGTGAATAGACAAGTCCCACGCGATCGAAGAGCTTCTTGAATTGTGCATAATCCGTTTCCACCGCGGGTACAGACATACTGGATTGTAATGAAACCAATTCTTCAGGAGTGAATACGGCTTTGGACACCGGAAACTGCGCAAACGGATGTACCAGTGAAACTTTCCCAACATCTGAAGTCTTGAAAAATAAATAGACCCGCCGTTCAGGTTCTGTTGTCAGAATCACAATCTCGTCTTGACTGAGAGAACCCGCTTCGATCGTTGTTTTGCTAATGTGTGGGACGTACTTGACACGCCATTGAGGCGTGTCGCCAATCGTATCGCACCAGACCAATTTGGCTTCATTGGGGGCGATGGAACTACGGGTCGACATCCAGCCCAACTGAAGTAATTGGATGCCTAATCCATGACACTCCAGGACATTCACGTCCAACGTGGCGACGCCATGGGTTCCATCGTCAAAAGGTACGGGGGTGAGTTCTTTGCTAATGTGACAGCCGAAGATATCTTCGGCTGTCACACGCTGGTTCTCTGTGAGCAGTGTAGCATCGCGAAAGAGCATGAGAATTATCCTTTATTTGCGCCGGTAGACATGCCACCAATCATGGATCCCCAGGAAGGGTCTATGGTGTTTATTCAACGAGTTTGCAAACGCCTCATTCGATACCCACATATCGCTTTCCACGTACTCGAAGAAGTCGTCGTTTCCTGTACACCCCCCTTTAGATTCACCGAGATAAACCAACGTTTGTCCTTTGGTTAAGCGTTTGGCTACCTCAAACGCAAACGGCGTGTCGTAGCATGGCCACGCCATGATAACGACATCGCAATCAAATTCCTCTAAAGTAGTGACGTCAAGCTCTTCCACATGAAAGTGAGAAGCCGTCTCCCACCCAAGCCCATACCAATCAGCATAAGGAATCTTTGCATCGTACGCCAGGATACTTATATCACGCGCTGCTAACGATGCAGATATATAGCCCAACCCAGCACCTACCTCGATGACTCGCAACCCCTTGAGCCCCTCTGCCATTGCATCGGCAGTCTCTGCATTGAACTGGGCGAAGCCATATTTGGAAATGTGAGCGTACCGGGCAATCGGGCTTTCTCGATTAAATAGTGGTGGGGCAGCGTAAGCGGACATGATCGACTTCCTCGACGGGATGGAGTGGGAGATTCTGGACAAAACCATCGGCATCGTCGTGATACCGCAGATAGAGATCTTGGGCATCACAGCCTAGGATGGGTGCGAAGGTCGGTATGAGGTCCAGCAAATCACTCGGGTACTCTGGAAACATGTGCCGGATATATCGGCGTATCACCGCGTCGTCCATCGCCACGATCTCTTCGGTAAGGTCAATGCGACCTTTACGCAGTAGCGCCGGATCCATTTGAACCACGTGGTTCGTGGTTAGGATAATCACCCTCCCGTCGAGGGAGAGCAAACCATCCAGGGCGTTGAGTAATCCCGAAAGTGTCAGTCCCAGACCCATCCCCAGGCCATTTTCTTTGGCAGGCGTTAGTAGGTTTGGAATGACGGGAGATAGAGTGTCTGACTGCCGTGACGGCGATTCATTTACGGCACGCGCTGCTGTCGCTGAGGATGAATCGAAATCCTCCATCGCGATAATGCTATTTGCCGGCGCGGTAGCGAGGGCCGATTCCAACGATCCATCAGACATCGCCGCTAAGTTGACGAGACAGAGGTTCTTGTTGTAGTGGGATGCCAGTGCTTTCGTCAGCGAAGTCTTTCCTGTACCCGAACGGCCATGGAAGAGCATGGTTAATTTGTAAGGGAACCCTTTACTATTGTACCACTTGCGATTGGCTAGGAAATAGTCGTAGGTTTTCAAGATCCTCTTCAGCTGCGACGCGTCAATAAACACTGTCGCCAAGTCGCGCCTGTCCACGTCAGCGATACGGGACCATCCATCGGTGAAACTGTAGCGATAGATCCCCACAGCATCGAGACGTGGCTTGTACCGAAAGGTCTCGATCATGTCCAGCAAAATCTGGCGATTTCGACCTACCATGGTGATCGTGATCGTCGTCATGATTTTCGAATTGACTGAAGCCGCCGTTTGATTCTCACGATGTAACCAAAAAAGATGTTTGTGCCAGATGAAGAAATGACTACCCAGTCCCACACCGACAGTGATGCCGGAAGGATCCTCATCGCTCCAGTAGCTGCCATCGATCGCATAGGAGCGGACCAGATGCTTCCAGTGATTGGTCTGGAACCATTTCATGAAGGAGCTAAAGGTTTCTAGGTTATTCCCGTCGTTCCCATTGTTGAACGTAAGACTGGTGGTGGATTGACGCTTGATGAACCCCCATAGACGTCCGGGTACTTTGACCAGGAAGAAGGAAATCGCGCTCATGCCAAAGAGCCCCGCCAGTCCAGCAACGACGGGATTTCCCTTAGCCAAAACGGAAAAAGCGGCCATCCATGAAGATATCGTCGAAAAGAGATGCATGAAGCCTTTCCTTAAAGATTAGTGTCACAATGGTAATATGGGGGTGTAACTGTTTAAGATACAACTAGAAAAAAGAACACACACACACATACACACATACGCTCCACTGCTCGCCTGAAGGCGAGCAGTGGAGCGTATGCTATTCGGGAAAACGCAATGCTATCTTCTTAGCGAATGCTTCAATTCGCCGATTGATCAATCGGTATACCTTGAAGAGAACGGAGAAAGCATAATACATCAAGCCAATGTACATGGCTCCAGATACCCAAGGCACGGTGGATTTCGAGATATTTAAAACACTCCATCCAAGGATAGCTCCAGCCAGTATGAAGAATAATGCCGTCAATGCCCCAGTGATTGCCCCCGCAATCGTCATGACATTATCTTGGCTGATTCCATGACTCGGCCAGGGGATCAAGACATCAGGAACATAATCCAAAATACGCTGACACATCAGTTGACGTTGTTGTTTCTGAATGACGGGTTTCCACTGTGGTTTATAACGTTCAATCTCAGCGAGATAGTGTAATGGATGGACGTCAGCCCATGTGCCTCTCGTTAGGCTTAGGTTGGAGGAATAATGCAGTCGCCGCTGAAATACTTTCCTGCTTTCCATGAGTGGTTCTTTCATGTTCCAAGTCAGATAGGTTTCAACGCCCCAACCATTGACCATGATTGTTGTGACGAAGAATACGTGCGTGGCGGTGACGTCAACCACCAGAAGTACCTTCACTAGGTGATCTTCCCACATGTCTCCGACTTGCGGATCCGCCACATGTTTTTTGTTCAGAGCGACTTGTTCAGCCCAGTTGATTGCTGCCATTTCATTGCCCTTTGAGAAAAAGCAGCATCATCACATACGACTGATGATCTTGACTGCACTGTTGAGCTTGTTCAGCCGTAGCTCCACGTTGAAGGAGTTTGTCGTAACGGGTTAAGTTCAAAGGTACCCCTGGTTCGTCGGGATACAATGCTAGAAATGCATCCAGCTTTTCCTCTTTCCATTCCAGATAAGTCTCTCGAAACATCTGAACCAAACGAATCAATCGCTTAAACATAAAAACCTCTAACTAGATGGTTGTGAGGATTGCGTTGAACTGAGAACATAAGTGAGAATGCAGTTAACTGTTGCTGACAGTCCACTTTTCCGAATGTCTCTTTCGGTTATTGCCCGAGAACACGTTCAGTGATGGGCTTACCGCCATCCCAATCGATACCGCCCAATGAGAGCGCATCGAAGAATGTCGAGGCACTGCGTCGCATTCCACGAGCAGCCTCGATGCGCTCGATCCCACTGGTGACTTCGACCTCACGTAAACGATACGGGAACTTAGGATCCCCCAACTGCACCACGATGAGTTCAATGAGCTCCAAGATCAATCGACTGCGCTTGGGAATGGGATAAACATTTTTCTCTTCGCTCGCAGTGTCACGCAGTACGTAACATGCCGTCATCTTTTCAGACACCGCGGTATTTGGCGTGTCAAAATGTAGACGAAGTTGAGGAACCAACTGATAGCTGCGGTTGGACTCAATCGGGAGATGGTGTAGATGGCAAATTCCATTGAACCCACGCGAGTCGTCATAGCTTTTTCGCTGCCGCGTAATTTCACGAATGTAATGCGATATCTTGATTTGCGGCAATTGCAGTTCGCTGATATCTTTGATTTTAGCGACTGACAAAGAAGTAGCTTCCTTAAGCATGTTTGGTCTCCGTAATTTCAATAGATGGACTGGATTTACGGCGATCCTGCTTGCGCCGTGCGGCCTTGATAGCTTTTTTCTGTTCCAAAGTGCCATGGTATTTCAGGTGATCATAGAGCATGGCAGTGGAATCCAGACCACCAGTGAAGAAGAGGAGAGGGCGTTTGGTCGTTGGCATAAAGGCTCACGGTTGGACAAGAGTATTCGTTAAGGGATAGCGGCTCACGGTGACAGGAAGTTGCTCAAGTACGAGATTCGATACATCGGATCGCGAATTCCGACAAGCAATCCAAACCCCCACCCCACCGGCGGTTGAATAGAGCCCGCTGCCATCGGGTCGAGGCGATCCATCAGTGCCTGAGGGTGACGTATCTTCAGCCGCAAATGGAAGTCCATACCCGACAGACTGACAGAGCAACATGAACTTACCCGTGACCGGGGATTGCACGTAGGTGTACGTGGTGAGGTTCGAAATATTTCGTAATCTGTGAATGTGGTTAAGGAATTGCTTTTCTGGCGAGTCGAAAATGAGCGGAGGTGACATGGAATACTTACCCGTTACCACCGGCAGAGATACACCCTTTTGTGCTGGATGCAATGCATGTTCATGCCTTTGAAGCACTATCATCGAGGCGAAGAGAAAGAGTCCCGCTCCCGCTACGGCCAAAATAGCCAAGAACAAAGCCCGTGTAGAGGATTGAAGGTGTTTCATGGTGTTTCCTTAAGGAAGGGGCTACTTTACGAGGTACTTCACGGCGAACACGACGTCATAGCCAATTGTGCGTTCAATTTGAATTTCATATGCCATCCCAGGCGGGGCAAGTGCGGGTTCGCCGAGTATCCGAGGGATGTATTTGAAAGCCACGCCGAGAATGCTCTCCACGGCTTTCGTTAAATCGTCGAAGAAAGTAAGGTCTTCACGGTTGTCCTGGATATCATCCAAGCCCTCCATGGCTTCGATGATGTATTGTTCGCAGTAGGCATAGCGCTGAGCTTGTGACCATGTACTGAAAGATGCCATCTCATCCAGCGAACTTTGATCTCCATTGGCGCTAGTCATCACTTCATTCAAACACAGGTGAACGAACTGCTCCCAAGACATCTCTTCACGGATGCGTTCAATGAACTTTTCATTACCCTGGACCATTGACGCACCGGGAACAATGAAGAGATGTTTCACTATCGAACGCATTAGGGAGTGGCTCGCCAGTTTGACATTCGGGATAAATCCATGTCGACCCGCAAGTCGTATCCATCAACACGAGTGAAATCCTTTGCGAGCCAGATATCGCCCATCCTTGACGCGCCTGTGACACGCCATGTTTTTCCCCTGTAATCCACGAACAACGCACGATCCTTATAGAAGGGTGCATGGACCATCCTCATCCAGGCCGGCTGACGAAAATACGAGAACATGAAATGCGCATAAGCCAGACCGGGGTCGCTCATGGCGTCGAACATGGCAGGTGAACTCGCCCCAGTATCCAACCATTCGTCAATATGGTAAATGGTCTTTGGGGCTTTCTGTGCATTGATATCTTCGGTCAATGGTTCCTTTTCTGACTGAGCATCGGAGATGGTCGGAGGGGTAGTGTTCGGTGTCATTGAAAATTCCTCAGGTGGGGGGTGGATTCAAAAGAGTAATATGTCTTTGTAAGAGACTAATGTGTTGCAGCGAAAATCTTACTACACGCATAGTCCATAGCCGATGCGGCTATGGACTATGCGTGTATGAAATCGATGCATCATACTGCCAAGCGTGGCTCATGAAGTTCCCGACGAATAACGCGAGACACATGCTTAATGAAGAGGTAACCTATCGCTGCTGTTGCAGCGATGATGATGACAGTACCGATAGTTGCCGCTACATCGGGCGACATATCGACGTTGACTGAAACGAATGAGGGATCCATGCGGAGCTCTCCAGTGATGGCAGAATCGCCACAGAGTAATCCTCATTTGTAACGAGTTACCTGTCTTACGGGCTAAGCTCCCGAGTTTATGCGTTTATCGATAGCACGACGTGTGATTTCATTACCTGAATAGTACACGTCGCCTAAGGCATAACGACTATCAAAACCCTTTCCTTCAAAACCCTCATTTCGTTCAAGCTTGAAGAAATGCTGGCGGAGTCGAAAATACTTCCGAATACGATGTTTGTCGATGAGTTCATTATTTGCCAGCTTCCGTAAGCGATTCACGATATATCGCGTCTGACAATAAAACCCCAAGGTCGTCACGCTTCCGAAAACAATAAGGAAGAGAAGGAAGATCCCTACGGGAGGTGGGTCCGCCAGCGTACTGAAAATACCGATGGGTAAAGCGACCCCAAGAATCAATCCCATGATCAACTCATGCGCCGGCGACTGGCGCTCTAGAACTTGAGCTTGCTCGAGATAGCATTGACATATTCGTGTATCTTTCGGAGAACTTGACATGATGGTGGAGCCCTGTGATGGTGAGTGGATGGCATAAACTCCCCTCCCGAGACCAGGAGGGGTATGTCCTTATCTATTCGTTTTCGTGCCCTATCAATCGTTGATAGATTCGATACAGCATGTTGGCAAACTTGAGAGCCAGCCATATCAAGCCAGAAAGCGGCCAGAAAAGGCTGATCAAGATTCCAAGTTCGAACGGCATCCGTGTATCTTCCGACAGACTGGTGTCGTTGGAAATGCGTAAAAAATACCAGAAAAGCGGTATTCCGACGATCAACCAGATGAAGAAGGAGATCAAGAACGGATGGGTGTGGAGAAAAGTCACGGTTTGCTTCCTTTGTCTTTCTGGTTTTCACCAGGGAGGTGTAATAGCTTCCCGAGCCCAAAAGGTAGATCGAAGGGAAGATTCGGTGCATCGTCGGTGAATTGATCCAGTGTTGATGTATCAGCAGTTGGAAGATCGTTGGCCGTAACTTGGTGTGGAGTGACTGACTTTTTGGTATCGTGTTCCACAAAATCACCGTCTGTATTTAAATGACATATATCGAGTCATATAAAGAAGAGACGGTGATTTTCTTCAATTTATTTAGGTCATGAAAAAAAGAATAGCTGAGCGATATACTCCTCCACGGTCTGCCGTGGAGGAGTATATGTGTTAACTCGCTTAAGATCAACGGCGTGGAAGTTCGAGGTGTGTCGCGATGCCATCGGCATCGTCCCCATCACTGTAAGGCAATAGGTTCAATCCAACACTGTGCCCAAAAAGTTCAATTCCATCCGGCCGCAGATGAATGAATCCTGCGGAAAGCACAGCCACTCGATCAGCACTACCGATCAACCGGGGAAGATCAAGGTGCGGTACATTTTCAGGGGAGAGAAAGAATGCCCCTCGCTTCATGTAAACGAACTTGCCCTTGCGTGAAATGTCGCGCCTCCCTCGTGGAATGTCGAAAAAACCAGACCAGTAGGCGGTATCCCACTCCTCCGGTGTAAACCGAAAGTGCCTCTTCTCATCCATAGAAACTTTGAGAAGAGGTAGTGTCTCTGATGCATCCACAAGCAGATATGCCGGAGGACACAGTGACGACGGTGACACGTTGGTAAGAACTCTTCCACAAGTAATGTCTACCTGAGTGAGCATTCCTGGTTCATTAAACTGTATCTCGAGCGAAGCCATGCCGTCCTTTCCTCTGAAATGGACTTTTAGTTAATCGTCCAAGTTCACACGTGCCTGATGGGTGTCGGAACCGACAGTACGGAAAGACGGGCTCGTGGACGACGATGTGCCCCGTGAAGCCGGTTTCACTGCCTTCTTGACCGCATCCTTGACCTTCGTACCGAGAGATGCCTTGGGTGCGGCTGTAGGAGCGTCGGTGCTGAGCGGTACCCCCAGCGCTTCCAGCCGGTCGTTGGTTTGGGCATCCAGGAGGGCTTTGGCTGTGATGGTTCCCACCAGCGCGGCAATCTTGACGGCCGCCGCTGGAGTGATGTCGATCGACTGATCCTTCTTCTTGTCAGCGATGACGGCCTTCAGAGCCGCAACATCGAGATCCAGTATTTTGGCATCGGCAACAATGTCACGGCCTTTGAAGGCGGCTTTCAGAAGCTTTCCACGTGCGCTCATTTCTTTTCCTTGGTTGGGTGGGAGTTGAAACAACTTTGGGTTTGGGTTTGGGTCGAGCATGCCTAGATTGCTTGGCAGCGTGCTTAGCAATTTCTTTACCTGAATTGAATGCAGCCTCCACCAATTCATCGGCGTACGGGCTTTGAATGAACTCCACAGGTAAAGGATTCGTCTCAGGCAGGGAAAGAAGCGCCATGAGCTCTTTTGGAGAGTGATCGTTACAGAAACCGACACGCTCCAGCACGGGATACTCATCTGTCGGCAGCCGCCAGATATCGGTGAGACCGCCTGAATGTTCATCGAGCCAATACGCTGAATACATACTTCGAATGGGGTCCGTCGTACGCATCCATTCCTTCAAGGCGTATTCGCCGCCACTACCATACACTGCCGGGTTATCTCGCTCATGCACCTGAAGGAATACATCGTCAAAGTCTAGCATGAACGCATAATCAGCTTTTTGACCGATCAAGATGATGGTGAAATGATTCTCCTGGTTGATGAGTCCTCCGAATGAAGCCATACGGTAGCTATCGTACAGATAGTTTAGCGTATTGAATGGATCTTTTTCTTCAGCGGAGAACAAAACTAACCGCCGCACGAACATGTCAGCTGGTTTGTTTGCACCCGTCACGGCATAGCCATGTATCGTGTCGGTAAATTCCTCCGGATTCCGTTCAGGATTCACCGCAACATTTGGAATGGGTTTCCAGGTGACGGGGAGTGGCTTCTTGAGCCTCTTGACCTTGGTCGTGCTTTGAAAATCTTCACCATCCTTGCGGTGGATGGAGTCAGTGTAGATTCGATTGTGGCAGATGAAAATGCAGGTCATGGTCGATATCTCACGGTGGTCGATGACACGAATGGTGGTTTCATTTGGATGGTCTGATCATCGATTTCAGTGCAAGCAGAAGAACGACCATCCAGAACACGATCAAGATAACAATGCTGATCGGCCATAAGGCAATGCCCAGACGAAAGATAATGCCCGGTATGACGAGATCACTGGACCGCCACGCATACTCCTTGACAAAGACAATCCAGGCCATAACGGCCACCAATACCCAGACGATTGCAACAACGGCGAAGATTGGCATGAGGAATTCCATGTTGAAAACAAATTAGAGAACGAGGCGATCGTGACTATCCGATCACAAGGGTAGTATGGGTTTTAAATCCGAAGGATTCAGACCTTCGCCAGCTGGATGCCTTCCTGTCCCTGATACTTACCGTGACGATCCGCGTAACTGACAGCGCACGGCTGATCACCCTGGAAGAACAGGAATTGTGCAAACCCTTCGTTGAGATAGATCTTCACCGGGAGGCCTGTGGAGTTAGAGGCTTCCAGCACGATTGTGGAATCGAACTCTGGTTCAATGGGAGTAACGTTGATGATCACACCACACCTTGCATATGTCGATTTGCCCAGACAAATCACCATGACATCGCGAGGAATGAAGAACGTCTCCACCGTGCGCCCCAACATATAGCTGTTGGGTGGAAGAATCACATAACTACTGCCATCGTCGTCGTAACGCGGTGTCGCATCGATCAAACATGCCTGATCGAAGCGTTTCGGATCCACGATTGTTGAATTGATGTTGGAGAAGAGCTTGATCTCGCCGGACAGTCGAACATCGTAGCCATAACTCGACAGACCGTAAGAAAGCATCTTACGGGATGTGCCGGAAGGAATGGTGGTCATGTGTGATACGTCGTCAACACCACTTATGGGTTTGGTGATGGACGATATGATTTCGCGAACCTGCCCTTCGTGGAAAGGGGAGATCATGGGTCGAAAAGTCGAGTACTGATCATCAGTGTACATTCGGGTGCATTCTGCTCGAATGCTGGAACGAAGTTCATTCACCGCATAATTGGTAAGCGGCCAGCCGATACGGTCCTGCGCCGCGATCTTAGCATTGTACAGCGTTTCATCGAAGTACGTAGCGTTTGGCGGGATACGGCATCGGGCAGCAATTTCGCTATCGGACAAGATACTCATTTAGAAGAATCCTTAGTGTCAAAAAAAAAGAGGAGGTATGTAGCTTACGGGGCGGGAATGGGACAACGGGCGGCAATGTCCCAGTAACGACGTTCCGATGGAACTTCAATTACTGTGTCTTCGGTAAGGTTCCAACACGTGAGACGATTCCCAAAGACCACCCCTGTATCAATGCCATAAAGGTTACCCCTCCTAAAAAGGTTGCCCCTCCTAACCCACTTTTTCAGCGGGGTGTGTCCGACATAAACACGGTCGACATTCGCAATAACGCGAATTACCTCCTTTTCCCAACACGCCCGACTCCAAAGAAATGTTTCAAGGAGAGCACTTCGTCTGGTTCGCGAGAGTTGTTCGAAACAGGTCAACGATGCTACGACATCATTCCAGTCAGATAAAGGCTCGGCGTGGACAATACCTACCTTACCGATAGGCGTATCAATTTCCATCGCAAAGGGTAATGCGGCAAAAAGCGCCGCAATATCCATTTGAAGCGTGTTCGGAAGATCCAAGAACCACTTCCCACCATTGGTGACATAATTGGCGCGATCATGTCGACCCGCTGCAATCCCCATAGCCATCAATTCATGATTTCCTGCGATGGGAAAGAACCACGGTTCGGCTATCCATGCCAAACATTCGGAAGATTGAGGTCCCCGATCAACCATATCGCCACCGTGGAACAGTCGATCCACATTCCGATCGAATTCCACTTGATGCAATAACGTACGCACTTCATTCCAACATCCATGGTTGTCGGTGATGAGAAAATCTCGTCCTTGATCGTTGCGCGGGTAGCGTTCAAAATACGACGTCATGCTGCTTTCCTTTTTCGAACAGGCGCATAGAGGTGGCGATCGAGAAACAAGCGATCCATCTCTAACAGTCGGTGTTTTAGTGTCGTTTTATTGGGGATGGTTCGGGTTACCATGGCGTCGTTTGCGTACAGCGCCACCATGGACCGAGGGAGCAGTATCGGACCAATGCCATTGCCTGCCCATCGGAAGTACCACGCTCGCTGTTCAGCGAGCTCATGCAGGACAGCGTCGACTGATGCGACTGGCGTCCCCATCACTTTCACTTCCGGAAACGAGGTGATATAGAGACGATGGTTGAGAAATTGAACATGAAGCAAATAATCCTTGGGAAAGCATTGCGGCAGTACGTGATTATGAATCGCATCAAATTCTTCTCGAACGGTGATATAGAGCACGCGCTCCACGGTGTCGATAGACGGAGTTTGCTGAATCGATTTACTATGGAGCGGTGTCATGTAAGGGATCCCCTGTGGTATTGTGAAATTGTGGAGTGAATGGGCTGGAAAGCCCATTCACTCCATTAAAACTCATTACAACCGTTAACGCACCTCGTCCGGAAGGGCTTTCCTCACTGCGACCACCAGTTCCTGAGCGACGCGGTCCACCTGCTCTTCGGACATGGGTATGGTTTTACCCATCTCCATGTACTCACCCTCGATAAACGGGTATTCGTCATGAATGCGTAGTGTCAGAATGGGATTGCGCATGGATTCCCCCGTCCCGTACGTGCCTCCGCGGTTGATCATGAGCTGCATCTCGTTCTTGGCACTATAAGCTGCACGGATATTGGATAAGAGCGGTCGGCGTTCAATCACCGATTTGCACATCGATGCATGGACTTCGATGAAGTCCAAAAAGGCATTCGTGACGATGATATCGTCCTTGCTATCTTCCATGGCATTGACTTGCTCACCGAGCTCGAGTGCAGCTCCTGGCGAGGCGAGCGAAGTCCCCGGAATTTCCAGCATTGCTTGGGAAAGCATGGCATGGATGCCGTCGACCTTTTCCTGGACGGATATCAGGCGATCTTCGGAGGTTTCCATGATCTCGTTCTGTTGTGCTAACTTCTCTCTCAACGACGCGAGTTCTTCGTTGCGGATTTCCTTCCGCAGTTCTTGACGGAGTTCAGCACGCAACGTCTCCAAGGCGGCAGTTTGTGTAGAGGCAGACCGCCGCAGACGAGTGCGGGCGGCAGTGGAAGTCGGGGGAATGTTCATCGCATCGGCCAAGTTGGTGTCGTCGGTCATCGGAATGTACTCATGAAAAAAGATGGGAAAGATGTACGCGTATAACGATCATTGAAAAGATAGTGCTACATGGTAAAGAGTCCTAATGCTGTGAACTGCGGATTGTCCGCATTGTGGAGAATGACAATGTTTGTACACGCCTGGCCGCTATGGGCCAACTTGGGTATATTGATTGTGCTGCTGATGACCAAATGGCTTGGCATCAAATACGTTGAGAAGACGGCGGCTTATCGCCAGCTGATCGTAGGAAAGGGTTGGATGGCGACAGCTTCTCTGACCGCCGGGGTCAATGCACTTGTGATGTTTGTGTTACTGTTCCTGTGGGTGGGTACCGGATGGGGTTTGGTACTGGCACTCGTTGATGGGGCTATTCATTGGCTACTCGGGTATTGGCAGAAAAAGCATCAGTTACCCACTCTTTCCGCCGGTAATGTGTCGACGGGGATGCTCTGGTGGTCTGAAGTGAAATCGTGGGTATCAGCCATTCATGTTGGTACTTACGTGACTATTGCCGGTTGGGTGATGAGTTACGGACTCGGTCACTCATCCAGCATTGGCACGGTCTTTTCGCTGATCAAGACCTTTTTAGTCCATAAACCCTGAACCGCATCAACTGAGCCACCGTTAATCGATTTCGACGAACAGACCTTCTTTGGAAAGAATCAATGTGCCGTGCTTTCGACAACCGGCTAAGAAGGAACGGAGACCTTCCTCTAACATGTCAAGCGACTCCGTGGGTCGAAGTTTACCCCATAGACCCATTAGTATGGGTCTGATTTCAGACTTGGATCGGCCGTGCTGGGCTTCTCGATAATTGATATCCCCTACCCGCAACGTCGGACTATCGACCCGATGGATCATTCCAAAGGAAGAGTTCCCCTTCTTGAATTCGATAGAAAGATGAAGTTTGTAATCCTCGCAAACGACGCGATAATCGTGAATCAGCCATTGACCATCCATGACGGTACTGCCTGGCCGCGGTACTGTTGGCGGCACTAAGCATACGCCGTTCCCACCGCCGGCTAATCCCACGATCGCCACCAACAGTTTCCCGGTAAGGGTCGGTCGGTCATGTACTTCACAGAACTCGTCATACGTCGGAAGAATCTTCGAATTAGCCACGGGAGCCTCCGAAAATCAATTGAAGCCGACGGGTCTGTTCGATGAAGGCAGCGGAGGGCTGAGTTTCCATCACCGGGCAGGGAAGGAATCCCAACAGAACAGTCATTGCCACTCCCAATACATGGGAAAGCTCCCTAAGGGCTTCATCGTGCGGTAGGGAAGCGGTTCGCTCACACCGACGAATCAAAAGGGTAGGTACCCCCGATCGACGTGAGAGCTCTTCCACAGACATCCTCCGCGAACGGCGGACGCGATATAAGGTTGATTGGGGATCATTTGCGAAACTGGGTAAGGTGGATTTGATTTTCATTATTCATTTCTCCCTGTGAAGATTTTGCTACAAGTAATTTGAAGTTTGTCATCTTTTTTTATTTTGGAGAGAACCATGCCCCCTGTTATTCCGCCAAGATCGATCGTAGCACAACAAGCCATGCCAGCCGGTCCGTCGCCGATTATTCGTCACAGCGCGTTACCTCCGCTCTCCCATCCAGGTGTCTCGACAGCTAAGGCGATTTCAGTGGATAAGAAATCGCTGGTAACCATCGAACAATCCGGACCCCCAATCGCACCCACCTTTAAGGTGCGAAGTGCCCGGGGGACACTGCTGTATGCGGACAAGCAGCGTAGTCGCGCGGACGCCTGGATTGAATAGGCTTCTTTGGAAGCACTTACGCGTTAAGGCCATAGCGTCCATCCGGTACCGTCAGGTACCGGATGGGGGTCTATGCAGTTACTGCGCTGTGGCGTACTTGAATGTTTGTCCCCTCCAGCGCATGCCTTTATGGTCAAAATGTGGACCATGAAAAGAAATCTTGAGAGAATACCCTTCCACTAGAGTGCCGAGGTATTCTTTCAATTTAGCTGGGAGAGCCGCCTTAGCGTGTAGCGCTAAGGCCAGCGCCGGCTCTGAGGTATCGTGAAGTGCCGCTGTTTGTCTGATGACCACATGCTGATAAAGCATGACGTAGCCAGTGAGTTCACTACCGGCAGGTATACATGCCACTTGTGCAAAGTTTGTTGGTGGGTCCTTCGGATCCAATACGGTGATAAGCTGAAAATAATCCGTACCGGATTTGATGAAAAGATAAGCATTGTCGGGTAACATGATGCTAGCTCGAAGGTGGGTGGAAGGATGTAGCTAGAGATATCGGACGGAGGGTGAATAGATAAGCGATGCGGTGACCGAGCGGCGGACAAGATCCATGAGAAAGGCTCGCTCAGTGGCTAGGCGCATCGCTTCGGACGGAGAGGTCAGGTGGATGACAGTTTGTGCATGGTCCACGGCATCCTTACACACATGCTTACAGTAATGTGTAAAGAGCACGCATTGGCAGGTAGG
>Ga0307375_10001066_pt1 | contig 31174 bp, 55 predicted proteins | sample TR1MG_FD_202531 | JGI IMG/M metagenome (GOLD analysis project Ga0307375, IMG submission 202531) | Soil microbial communities from Risofladan, Vaasa, Finland - TR-1 | ecosystem: Environmental > Terrestrial > Soil > Coastal area > Acid sulfate soil | place: Finland: Risofladan, Vaasa | collected... | reverse complement strand
TTCAGAATTCACTTGACATTGATGAGCAAGCTGCTGCCAAACTGATACAAGAGCTTGTCAGGGCTGGCACAATAAAGGAGGCTTAAATGAGCATGCTTAAGTTAACACCGCTAGGCGAGCAGGTAGCTAAAGATACAACAGGAAGAGGGCCGGAATTTGCTGTCATAAGCTTTTTGTATGAGGCGGACGGTCCAGTTGACTTCGAAGAGGTCGTCGATAGACTGCATACAGACGAGGAGAAGGCATCAATGATTGTTAACAAGCTTATCGGCAAGGAACAAGTGAAAGAAGTATAAGGAAGATTGAGAGAGGAGAAAATAAATGAGAACTAAGTGGTTACTTCCGGTCGTAGTGTTGCTCATATTGCTATCTTCATTAGTAGGGTGCTCTCCTAACGACCCCATCCAAGAAGATATGTACATAGATGCAGACTTTTATCAGTGGGATGGTGCTGCTTGGGTTCCATTTACTACTGGTGGTGGCGATGTGGTTGGTCCAGCGGTTGCTACCGATCATGGTTTAGTTAGGTATGACGGCGTGACGGGAAGACTAATAGAAGACTCGGCAGGTACTCTTCTGGACGACTTTGCTAATCTTTTTCTTGGTGGTGATCTAACTGCTGCTGATATAAATGCCGGTAATGATGTTAATGTAACTAATGACCTTGATGTTACCGATGACGCTAGTATTGGGGGAATCTTGGATGTTGGGGAGACTTTTTCAGTAACTGGTACTAGTGCTTTTAATGACCAGATTGGTCTAGTAGGAGATGGAAAGGTTTGGATTGAGTTCAGGCCTGAACTTGACTTTGATATAGTTAGAAAGAATGCTGTTCCTGTATCCTATGAGAGGGGGATATTCACTGGTTTTGAGCTACCTATATACGCAGCAGATGACCAAGAGTTGTTCTTTGAGATATGTGTGCCTGATAGATGGGATGGAATAAGCACTACCCATGTTCATTTAGATTGCTTCTTGATTGACGCACAAGATGCTGGTGATGCTTTTAATTTACAAATAGCCTATGAGCATTATGATGCAGGCACCGATGTTGTTCCTGCTACTTCTACTCTTCTACCAGTAGAGACTCCTACGGGAGCTTCGGCAGCGTTCCAATCTTTCCATGTCCACTTTGATGTTCCAGCGGGAGATATGCTAGGTGATGATATTCTGGCCTTTAGATTAAGAAGGATTGCTGTTGGAGTGGGTGTAGAGATAGACAATAATGTTGTTTTTAACCACGCAGGCGTAATATTTCTGTGCGATAAACTCGGGAACGATACCGCAGAGTAAGAAGGAGGCAATATGGTAACAGCAGTAACCGCATTTATATCGCTAGTTCTTATGATTTCTGGCCTTGTACTTAGGAATATATTACTTCTTATAGCTGCGTCTATAAGCTGGATTATCTTCGCGTTCCTAATGTTTGAGTACACATTCACTAATACTGCCATCAATACTGGACTTCTGTTGTTTGGTGGCGCTATGGCTATCATAAGTGTCGTTTCGGTGTTGGGCATTGTTATGTCGAAGAGGCCGAGAAAGATGACTGCTGACGACGAACAAAGAGCTCATGCCAAGCAAGTGTTGGATATCACAAAAGGTCCCAAAGGTAAAGACGGCATAAGACGAAAAGCTCGGTAACGTTTGAGAAGAGGGGAGAATAGGATAAGTGAATACAGTAATCATACCAACTTACAGCGAACAAGAAAACATCGCAGAACTAAAGCGACGCCTACCAAAGGATGTGAACGTTCTTATTGTGGACGACAGTCCAAACGAACTTACTGCCGATGCAGCTCGCAGTGCAGGATTTCAGGTCTTACATAGAAACGGCAAGAAAGGACTGTCGTCTGCAGTTATAGATGGACTCCGAATCTGTGACTCGGAGAAAGTGATAATAATGGACGCCGACCTTCAGCATCCTCCAGAACTTATACCCGAACTGTTAAAGCAGCTAGATACGCATGACCTTGTTGTTGCATCTAGGTACGTCGATGGTGGCGGTTGTCAAGACTGGGACTTAGACCGCAAAGTCATAAGCAAGGTTGCTAATCTAGCAGCACGTCCACTCACTAATATCAGAGACGCCGTCTCCGGATTCTTTGGTCTCAGAAGAAGTATGCTACCGGACCTAAACGGGTTAAATAGTAGAGGATTTAAGATAATGCTTGAGCTGCTGGTAACAGGTAACTGGAACAGCGTCGTCGAAGTTCCCTACACTTTTGAAACAAGAAAGCGAGGCCACTCTAAACTGGGATGGAAACAAATTACTGGCTACCTACTCCAGTTAGTATCGTTGTACTTGTATAAGTACAGAATACTCCGATTTATGATAATAGGTGCTACCGGAACTGTAATCAATTTAGCCTCACTGTTTTTGATTGAGCACTTTGTACTTCACAGTGCATTAGAGAGTCATTGGGGAGTCGCAATAGCTAACAGAAGTTATCTCGCAGCGTTTATTCCCGCGTTTCTACTCTCCGTCGTAAGTAACTACCTCTTGAACAACCTATGGACGTTTAGAGAGCGTGTAGCAGGTAAGGTTGGCTTCTGGAAATATTTGTTGATGGCATGCACAACGCTGCCCATTGACATATCTTTAGTATATATATTTACTGAATATGCAGGTCTCTACTACATCCTATCTGCTGCTATAACAATACTTATCACGTTCATAATTAGATATACTATATCAAAGAAATTCATCTGGAAGGGACAGAGATGAACACACAAGAAGAGCAATGGTTAACAGGCTTCTGGGAGGGAGATGGCTCTGCATTCATTAGCGCCCAAGGACAACTCACAGTCAACTTTAGTCAAATGGAGCGTACTATCTTAGAGTACGTCGACTCTCTAACAGAAGGTGGACGCTTTAATGCAGGTGCACACAATATCTCGATGTTACAATTCTATGGCTTAAAATGTATTCCGTTACTTGCAATATTCGCACGGCATGTTGTAAGTAAGCACAGCATTGAACGCCTAGCCAAACTCTCTGGGGCGCTCGAAGCCCTAATCTCTCATACACCGACGATTGAATGGCTAATAGGCTTTTTTGACGCGGAAGGTTGGCCAGGCAGACAGCCAAGTCTTGCGATAGAACAGAAAGAACGCGGCGTACTAGACAAAATCGTTATATCATTCGGAGGTAGCGTTTATCTCTATCATCAAGGCACATCATATAGATGGTTTCTGAGTGGTAATGAGGCCCGTGAATTAGCACACGAAATAGTGAAAAGAAGTCACAATCCAATAAAGGGAAAGCGTGTACTCAGCTACTTCACTGGTCCTACCTACCAACAGCTACATAAAGAAGCTCACCAAGAAGCTGTGCGTCGCTACCGTGAAAAGCATAGCGAGCAACTGAGTGCCAGACGCAAGGAACGCAGAGTAGAGACACGCGAGTATAACAAGAAATACTGGACAGAGCACAAACTGGTTGCTGCATATATTAAAGAACATCCTGAGGTCATGGAGGGGTTGGGATGCAAAGCCTAAAAAGACACACAGCACTGATAATTGGACTATGTTCGTTCGGCTACTACACGTTGCTGTCTGCTCGGTCGTTTACCTGGATGTTCGTAAGTGGAGACTCCGGGGACTGGCTTGCTTGCGCGAACACATGGATGGTACCGCAGCCATATGGCTCGCCGCTGTATATTTCGTTATGTAGGCTTTTAGGCTTAATGCCTAATCAGCCTGTTACGCTAACCATCCTACTTTCATGTCTACCATCAGCCATCACGGTAGGATTGGTATACATGATAGTGAGGAAGTTAACCAGTAAGTTATGGCCAGCGATTACTAGCTCGTTGGTATTGCTAGGTGCGGGAGTATTTTTGACACAGTCAACGGTATTGGAGGAATACGCACTTGTAATAATGTTCCTAATACTTGCCTACTTCTTTTATATATCTGGCAGAAGAAAGCTTACAGCTTTGTGTCTCGGTTTGGGAACCGCAGTCCACATATTCATTCTTCCGATTACCGTTTTTTGGTTCGTACTCGAGTACAAGCAACTGCGACTAAAATTCCTAGCTGTCTACTTCTTAAGTGGAGCTCTAACATATCTACTAATTCCCCTCTTAATGTACTTCGGTGATGGTTTGACTTTTAGTGGTCTATGGCAGTATTGGGCAGGTACATCTGGCGCGATTGTAGGTACATTAAGTATCTTTGATGCGCCTCAAAGACTGCTAAGTATAGCACAGATATTGCTGATGTCTTTAGGTCTTGCTGTCATACCTTTATGGTACGGACTGAAGAAACCTTACGACACAAAGAAGGTCGTCCTAGTAATGATTGTCTTAGTATCACTATGGTATCATCTAACCTGTCTGGACCCCATATCTTGGACATTCTTATGTTTTGGCATACCTGCAATAACGATTCTATGCGGACTTGGACTTGGTAAACTAAGTCTCAAGCATTCATACACTATAGCCGCTTGTGCTTTAGTTCTTATAATAGTTAATAGTGTCTTCTTGAATGCTAATGTACTAACGCAAGAAGAACCGCTTGCAACTACCTACTACGAAGAACTGAAATCTCTGCCTGATGGAAGTGCGATCGTCGCCGCTCCGGGAAGTTATTCATTTGGGCTGCTCTACGTGGTATCAGAGGGCAAGGAGCTATGCCTAATAGAAGCCGAGGAGGCTGAGGTAGGAGACTACTTCGCCGGACCACGCGATAAGTGTCCAGCGACACTCGGGTTAGATGATAGCGAAGGGATGATATATCCAATAATAAACATAGGAGGGAACAAATGATACTAATACTGGCAACAGGTTCAATTACCGACACTCTACATCAAACACACGAGGAACGAGAAAAGTGGATAGAAGATGGCTGTCCGATGAGTACGTGCACAGTCATACCTGACGCATACTTCTACCTCGACTCTCGGAATAGCATGTCCAAACTCAATGGGCTGACTACTAGGGGTATTCTAGAAGCCAAGAATGACGTTATACTCATCGTACCTGATGAGGATATGATAGACAAACGCGTCCGAAATAAAGCGACGATATTGAAAGTTCGACCCTTTGACTCTAAAATAAAATGAAACACGCAATAATCTACATACTAACAGCACTTGCTTGTGGAGTTGCATATCCGTTCGGACGTGCTATAATGATTAAGCAAGGTCCGGAGGGATTTGTAAGCACGTCGGGCTTTACACTCAACTATTTATTATTGTTTGTATTAGTAGGGGCAGTTAGTCCGTGGATTGCTGTACGACTTCCGTTTCTTCGAAGATTCAAAAAGGCGACAGCGAGTGGTATTGTAATGATAATCCTCGTATCAATACTCTTAGTGACGTTAACTTTAGTAGGAATGAACATGAGGTGGAGTCAGTGACCAAGTTACCAGTAATTTTGATGGGCTTAGGGTTAGTTTTAATTCCTATACGCAGAGGTGGCAATGCATTTTGGGCTCTGGGTTTCGCTTTAGTGCTGTTTGCTGCAGTCATTGTAATCGTGACATGCATACGAGAACATAAGTTTACATTCGGAAGCAAGTATGTTTATATTCCATTAGCAGTTATTGTAGCCTCAATGCTGGTATCGAACGGTGACTTGGATTCCAAGCTCTTAGCTGTCTCGTTGTTCGTATCTTATGTTGCAGCTGTGAATCTAAAGGGTGAACTAAAGATTTTGTTACCAGCAATCGCGGTTGGTTGTATTAGTATAATTGTATGCAATTTGTCGGATGGTGCAAAAACAGGCGGAATGTATTCATTGACTAACTACAATCTGGCAATCGGTACCATTGTAGTAGGTACACTCCTAGTCAAATCAAAGTATCAATGGATTTTAGTAACTGTCGTTTTGGCTGGTTTGCTTTTTACCGGTGCGGAGGAAGCGTTGGTAGTGCTAGCAATCTTAGGTCTGACCCTGCTAATCAGGAGGGACTGGAGTAAGAAGACTCTTCTACCACTAGGGATAATAGTACTCGTTGCTCTTATATGCATACCAATCGGTGTAGTATCACAGCTTTGGGGTGCTACGCCTATCAAAGTCGAGGCTGCAGTACAAGGCGATCTGAAAACTGCTACAACTGACAGATTAGATGCATGGGAACGTGCGATAACAGATATCAAACTCCTGGGTCATGGTTACGAGCCTTACTATGTCAGATACGCTTCTATTCACAATGTGCCGCTAAGAATACTATATGAGCTCGGACCCTTAGCGTCTGCTGCTTGGTGCTTCATGATAGTCTACCTAATAGCCAAAAGCAAAAGAAAGTATATTCCAGTAGCAATCTTAGCACTAAGTTTGTTTGACCATTTCTTATGGACACAGCTATGTATATACCAGTTCGTAGCAATTGGAATCGCAACGCGACTAAATGAAGGGGAGGATTTGATTTTCAAATGAGAGTTGTAGCAGTAATACCTTGTCACAATGAAGCTTACACAATTCAGGGTATTGTAGAAGAGACCCTACACTACGTTGATAGCGTAGTCGTTGCCGATGATAACTCAGTAGATGGTACAGAACTTAAGGCAAAGACTGCTGGTGCAAAAGTAGTTCGAAATAATAGCTCTCGTAAGGGAGTTGGTGCAAACACAAGAAGAGGCTTAGAAGCAATTGATGCTGACATAGTTGTCACGTTAGATGGCGATGGACAGCATCTAGCGAATGAAATACCAAATGTCCTCGCACCAATCTTACATGGCGATGCAGACCTCGTAATTGGGTCACGATTCATGAGTAAGAATGAAATGCCACGATATAGGAAGTTTGGTAACAACGTCATTACATGGTTGTATAACTTTGGTCACAGCTTCAAAGTGTCAGACACACAAAGCTGTTTCAGAGCATATAATAAGAAGTTCTTGGAGAGGATCAACATAGAAGAGAGGGGTTTCGGTTTCAGTACCGAAGTGTTAGTTAAGGCAAGGTCAGAGGGCTTCAAAATAGTCGAAACACCTATTAGCTGTGTATATCACGACGTCTACGCACATGATAGTAGTATGAGTCCTATCAAGCACGGGCTAAATGTAGCATTGATGACGATTAAGTGGAGAATAAAAATAGAGTTACTAAGAAGGAGGTAAACGATGGTTGACTGGGAACACAAAAAAGTACTGGTATGTGGGGGTTGCGGAATGATTGGCTCACATATGAGTCGAGAATTGCTAAAGAGAGGTGCTGAGGTAACTATAGCTGACAACTTGAGCAGTGGGTCAAAGAAGAATATCGAAATGCTTTACACAGATTTCAAGGAGGTTGATCTGCGAGACCGCAAAGTCTGTGAGACGCTTACAGAAGGTAAAGATGCAATCTTTCAATTCGCCGCAGACATGGGTGGCATTGGTTACATTACATCAATAGGTGCTCAGATTATGCATAATAGTGCAATGATAAATCTCAATATGCTAGAGGCAGCAAGAAAGCACGAAGTGCTCAACTACTTCTACTCGTCATCTGCCTGCATATATCCAGAATATCTACAGAAGGAGGCAGAAGTCACACCTCTCAAAGAGAGCGATGCGTTACCAGCCGAGCCGGACCAGTTTTATGGCTGGGAGAAGTTGTTCTCCGAGAAATTGGTCGAGGCACATCAGGGGGACTACGGAATGAACATTCGGATGGCAAGGTTTCATAATGTGTATGGAAGCTGCTATACAGCCTACGATAAGTACAAGGCAAAAGCACCTTGCCATTTAATCGTCAAAGCAATTAGACATCCCAACCCATCGTTCGTCCTTTGGGGAGACGGAAAAGCGACTAGGTCGTATCTTTACATTGATGACTGCATCGAGGCAGTCTTAAGATTGATGGATAGTGACCACAGGAATGCAATCAACATCGGAAGCGATAGACTAATAAGTGTTGATGATTTAGCAACGTTGATTATCAATATAAGCGGTAAAGATATCATACCGAAGCATGACTTATCTAAGCCACAGGGTGTTAGGGGCCGTAACGCCGATTTGACGTTAGTCGAGCAGGTCTTAAAGTGGAGACCTAAAGTGGAGCTGGAAGAGGGTTTGAAAGAAGTGTATCATTGGGCTGAAGAACACTATAACGAATTGGAGGGAATCTAAGTGAGGATATCAGTAATTGGATTAGGCAAACTTGGACTTCCAATGACAGCATTCTTCACTAGCAAAGGGCACGAAGTTATTGGATTGGACGTTAGTAAAGACTTAGTAAGACGGCTATGGTGCGGTGAATGTCCAATTGAGGAGACCGATCTCGAATCCCTGCTGTCCCAACAATACATCGCATTCACAACCGACTTCGCCGACGTAATGGACTCCGAGATTGTCTTCATAATAGTACCGACACCCTCACTGCCAAACGGGCGCTTCGATAACACATGTGTGATTAGCGCTTTAGAGCATCTGCGAGAGTATGAAGGCTTGGTTGTAGTCACAAGCACCGTCATGCCTGGCTCATGCGAGAAAGAGTTCAAACCTCTACTCCCTAAAGCAGTACTATGTTACAATCCTGAGTTCATAGCATTAGGGAGCGTCCTACGTGACATGGAGTACTGTGATAGCATACTCATTGGTGAGGAAACTAAAGAATCGGGTGACCTGTTAGAAGCATTTCATAGAACGTTGCACAGAGTCGATTTGCCAATTTGTAGAATGTCCTTATGGAACGCCGAAGTCGCGAAGCTATCTCTCAATGTGAGCGTTACAATGAAAATCGGGCTCGCTAACATGCTATCAGAGGTGTGTGAAAAGGGCCCATCTGGAAATGCAAGTGATGTTACCAAGTTTATAGGCTTGGACAGCCGCATTGGAAGTAAATACTTTAGTGGAGGGCTAAGCTTTGGTGGCCCATGTTTTCCCCGTGACGGCAGAGCGTTCCTGGAGTTAGTAAAGGAGCTGGGACTCAACTGCCCGACGGTCGAAGCTAATGATAGGTTTAACCAGTTACATAACAAGAACGTTATCAAGCGTGCTTTGGAATTGCTAAAAGGTGACACAGTAAGCATCCTCGGTCTTACCTACAAACCGAGTACGAACGTAGTTGAAGAGTCCGCTGCCATTGAAATCGCAGGAACGTTGGCAGACACGGGACTTAGGGTCAAGGTCTACGACCCTTCAGGGATGAAGAACGCGCAGAGAGTCTTAGGTGGCAAGGTTGAGTACTACGATGACGCATCTGAGTGTTTGAGAGATAGTAGTCTCGCAATCATCGCTACACCGTGGGACGAGTTTAGGGAGCTAAGTGCTCAGACATTTATAGACTGCATGCATAAACCGGTAGTACTCGACTGTTGGAGAATACTACAAAATGTCGAAGGTCTTGAGTACCATGCGCTAGGAGTAAGTGATTGAAAATACTGTATTGTTGTCCATTTGCACACTACAGCGGGCATCATCCCCACGCTGCTACAGTCGAGCCAAAGATGTTAGCGGAATCAGGCACCGACGTTGCTGTAATCACATTCTGCGGTATCACAAATAATCCACAGACATCTATTCCACATTACACAGTAATTCCCACTAACTGGATGATGCTCCGGTGGTTGAGAAAGAATGTCATTCTTCGTTGGTTCTTAATGCTTAGTGAGACTGCACTTACGATACATAAAGCAATGAGGCTTTATCGTAGACTCAAATACGACGTAATCTACCTAAGAGACGGCGAGCCATATTTGTTTACATCCTTTCTGTTGAATTTTCCGTTACGTAACTTCAGGTGGCTGATATCATTGACAAGTTCTAATCTCTTCACACCATCGCCACGTATGTTCAAGTTCTACAAGAATCCTTACATTTATCTTTATACTTTGGCACTACAAGTAGTAAATGGAAGAGTGTGGAAGCCACTATATCAATGGGGTCTACATAGAAATAAGCATACGTTTGTAACACAAAACGAGGAGGCAAGCAGAGGCTACAACGTTTATCAAAGTGGCATCTTCGCCGGTAAAGTGACATGCATACCACTAGGAACGACTAATAGTGCTGTGCCTGTCTCTAAGAGCGATGCTAGAGCCAGGTTGGGATTGCCTCAGGACATGTTAATTCTACTGTCATTTGGTGCACCACACTCCGGCAAAGACATAGGAACAGTGATTAAGGCAGTGACACACGTACCAGAAGTCTTCTTAGTTCACGCAGGAACGCAGGCATTCAGCTTAGGTTCGAACCCTAAAGGCCTTACTAAGGAATACAATTTGAACTGCCGAACGAAGATATTTAACTACTACATAAGGGAAGAAGAGAAACCGCCATTCTTTTATGCTGCTGACGTGCTTATACTTTCTTACACCAAGGTATTTAAGAGTACATCAAGTATGCTATGGGAGGCAACCAGGTATCATTTGCCTGTTATATCAAGCAGTGCCAACCTACTTGGTTCAACTGTAGCAAAGTATAACCTTGGTTTGCTCTTCGAGGCAGAGAATGCGAAATCCCTAACGGAAGCTATACAATATTTTAGGACTCTTAAGCTTGAAGAACTTAAGCTAATGGAGCAGGGACGTCAAAGATTCTTTGAAGACTACTCTAGTAAGAAGTGGATAGACAATACTTTGAACGCCTGCAGGCAGTTAGTGGAGGCAAAATGAACGTGTTCAAACAGAAAAACATCGGACGGCACTGGGGTATAGTTGCTAATGTAGCAGCACAGCTTTCTATACTCATTGCTATGCTAAACCTAGTACTGCTAATAACAACTGCATATAACACCACACTATCTGGTTGGTTTAGAGCATATGGAATCCCAATAAACTTCGTAACCTTTATGGGATTGATAGCACTCCTTTTATTTGTTGCAGCAGTACTAGCATACAAGTTCGCCCTACCGAGCTACTTCAGTGCCATGAACGACCAAGTTTATAAGCACGACAACCCTATAAGGGAGGATATTAAAAAGATACAGGACACACTAGATAGCAAGTTAAATGAACTAGAGAGTAGACTAAGTGAGTTAGAGAAGGCAGAGAAGTGAAAAAGACAGCTATAGGTATCGTATTCCTACTATTCATAGTAGCTCTAGGCTCGTACTATCAACTACACGCTGTTCCATACATCGTAATCGTAGCCGTGGTTGCAGTGACTGTACTAATAGCATTAAACAAGATAAACGAGAGATATTATCCTGTATACATTTACGGCCTAGCTCTCGCATTGCTATGGCAGACAAGCATGTTAGGAAGTCACATTGTTGGTGCAGACATTCATGGCGAGTTTTTCGTAGCAAATAAGGCAATCACAGAGGGTTGGAATTGGAGCTTTGCCCATGTCAACAACACATCCGTAGTCATTGGTGGATTAACACCGTTACTGGCAAAGCTAGGCATCAGTCCTGTATGGCAATTCAAAGCTCTGTATCCAGCAGTGTTCGCTGCCGTGCCTGTGATCCTGTACATTGCGTACAGTAGAATGTTTGGCACAAAGAGGGCATACTTCGCTTCTTTGTTCTTTATGATTGTACCAGTATTCTTCGTGGAAATTGTAGGAATCGTTAAGTCTATGGTCGCTGAGGTATTTCTAGCTCTCATGGTATTACTTATGGTCATTAACATAAAGAGTTGGCTACGTATACTAGGTTTAGGAGTGGCAGTAACGTTAGCAGCGCTGTGTCACTATACTATAGGTATACTGGCTGCCATGTACCTTGTAGGTTGTTTTGTAGTGTTACTTGTTGGGAAGAAGTGGTTAAGGACACGTATGACAGTACTTGCATCATATGGCTTAGCTATCATAATTGTTTTCACGTCTGTATACTTTTGGTATAGCAGCAGCGGAGACGGTTTTATGTTTAAGTATCTTAATGACGTTGGACACAATGTAACTGCAGCCGCTATTTACTTCTTACCTAAGTCTACCATACTTGAGCCTACTATAACCGAGCCTATCATACTTGAGCCTATCATACTTGAACCTGAAGACTCAAATACTAAGCTAAGTTGGCTCAGACAAGAGCCACTAGTACGAGCAGCTGTGGGCTTAGACTTTGCCGATGTAGAACCAGAAGGCAAGGCGTTCAGGATCCTACAGTATCTGACTCAGTTCCTAATTGTAACAGGTTTCTACTACCTAATACGAAGAAACATGTTTACATCGGAGTTCATAACGGGCGTAATTGTTAGTTTTGGACTGCTAGGTATGGTTCTATTCTTTCCTACATTTTCATCAATTGTCAACGCATCCAGGTTCTACCACGTGAGTCTTTTCTTCCTTGCTCCATTGCTTATTATAGGTACTGAGGGAATTGTTAATGACTTAGAGAGGTTAAGGTGTTTAAGAGAGCGTCGCTAGTAGTCAGTACGTTGCTGATGGCATATTTTATTTTTACTTCCGGTCTCGTGTTCGAAGCTATGAAGTGTCAGAGCACCGGCACTATAAACGTTCCCTATACGTTGGCACTAAGTAGCGAAAGAACTGGCATCCTGAGTATGTACAACGCCGATGATGTAGCTTGTGCTGTGTGGCTAGCCGAGAACGTGGGAGAACTTCCCTTCGTTGCCGACTACAACAGCATGGCCCTATTGATGGGCTTCCGCTTCTGGGATGTGTCACCGGAGTCTTCTAACGCTTACTACGTATTCTTGACAACTTGGAACACACAACACGGAAAGATGGTAGTTGGTTCCGGACCCGGACTAAGGATGTACGAGCCACTACCCAATCTTGAGAACGCAATCGAAGTATTCAGAAGGAAGGACGCAGTTGTATATTACGTTGAACCTAATACTTTCAAACCCTCAGCTATGCATACTATTGGTACTTCAACTGCCGGCGATGCATGGACACAGGGCTGGACGGCACAGAGATATTCGTTCTTCGCTGCTGCTAAATATTGGGTCTTCTATGGTGATGGTGCCAACATGGGTTTCAGGTCTAGTATGGATGGGTCCACTTGGAACGCGTTCACAGCCATTCGTGCCTCTTCTTTAGGTTCTAATTTCTCAATACAGTTTGATGGAGTCTACGTACACTATGTTTTTTCTACTGTTTGGATTCTGGGTGGTGATGTTTATTATAGAATGGGTCAACCAAACTCTGATGGGACGATTACTTGGTTTGCAGCCGAACAAACAGTTGATGCTATGGATGGGACACACTACACCACTGCCTCCGAAATGTATGTTGTAGGAGCTGATACTTCTGGATGGTCGCAAGGTTGGACGGCACAGAGATACACATTTTTCGCTGCTACTAAATATTGGTGCTTTTACACTGAGGGGTACTTTGGCTTTAGGACTAGTCCTGATGAATCCGATTGGAGCGCTTTCACAGAAGTTTGTAACGTAGCTCACAGGGGTTACGACATTAGTATAGCATTTGATGGAACTTATGTACATTATGTCTTCGCACCTACTTCTGTGGCGGGTGGCGATGTTATGTATAGGATGGGCCAACCAAACTCTGATGGGACGATTACTTGGTTGCAGGTGGAACAAACCGTTGTAGATTTACCCATTCCCCCTCCAGGGGTATTCTCCTGTGATCCCACCATCACCGTAGATTCTAATGGGTACCCTTGGATTGGCTATGGACGAAGAGATAATAATGGTCCACGTGCTTGGGTAGCTAAGTCGTCCACTAAAAATGGTATTTGGACGAACGAAGCTGTTCTATTTACTTCTCCATATCAGTTCTCCGACTCAGAGTTTGCTTGTACTAACGCACCAGGTCTGTGGGTTTCTGTTACTGCACTTTCAGACGGAAAGGTTTATGCCATAGCTGAAACCGATGGATTTTATACTACATTTGACAATGAGAGAGATATGAAGGGGCGGTTATGGAATGGAAATTCTTGGGAGGCAGAAGAAACCGTAGCTTCTTCCGCTTCAGCTAACATTACCGGTGGCAGTCATTCTATAGTAGCAGAAGGTAACGACTTACACATGACTTACAGTCACTGGGCACACGACCCTCTACCTTATCATCTTGATTCCTATTATAAGAAGCGAACTTATGGTGTAGGTTGGGGAGCTCCTGAACTTATTCAAGCGCACACTGATGGTGTTAGTGTGTCAAAGCAAGTAGTACTTTCGGGGGATGATTCTGGGACGCTTTATGCTTTTTGGATGGGTGACCCTGTCCTACAACATGTCTATTACAAAAAGCGCATTGCTGGGGTTTGGGATGTTTCCTCCACTGATTGGATTACAGAACCTAACGTATTTCGCGATGGCCATCTAAATGTTTCTAACATGGCCTATAACGGCAATATCATTTTCACTGCTTCTGCTTGGAATGAAGCCGTTAGCATACAGTTAGTAAAGTTTCTAGACACAAAACAGTAACCGAAGGAGATACAAAAAAGTTGTACAAACCCTTACGAAAATATAGTAGCGAGGTTCTGACGAATATGAAATCTAAAATGCTTTTCATTCTGCCACCACACAAAACTGACTTTAACACTTTTACTAAGCCACCTTGGGGTATACTTCGTATACCACCTGTAGGACTGCTAGCAGTGGGCAGTTATGTTTACTCCAAGGGTCACGACGTTAGGATTGTAGATTGTCGTGAACTCATCATAAAACATAAAACAAACGAGTACATACAGTACATCATAAAAACCGTGAAGGACTTCAAACCCAACGTAATTGGAATAAATATACTGACAGCTCTTTTCCCGGAGGCACTAAACATTTCATGTAAGCTCAAAGAGGTGTTCCCCGATATCCTGATTATAGCCGGGGGCGTTCATCCCTCAACAGAACCAGAGTTGACGTTTCAACAGAATCGATACATTGACGCTATATGTATTGGGCCTGGAGAAGAGGTTTGCTTAGACGTTGTGGCTGGTAAGCCTCTCAATAGCATACCAGGGCTTATGCATAGAGACTTTATCGACAAGTACGAGGTAAGACCTGTAGAGATGAACATCGACAAATACCCGTTTCCTAACTTTGACTTGTTAAACATCGACTTCTATACCGAGTTTACACTACACACTGTCTCTGGTTGGGGATATAGAGGGCTTGCCTATTTAACATCAAGAAGTTGTCCTTATAGCTGTAAGTTTTGTGCAAGCGATTGGTCAAAGCCTGTTCGCTATCACTCTCCTGAGTATGTAGTAGGATTAGCAAAACATCTCTCAGCTTACGATGTTGATGTTATAGGGTTTTTCGACGACACAATTATAGCCAACAAGAGTCGCCTGTTTAAGATATGCGAGGGATTTATTGACGCAAAGATATTCTACCCATATACCGGCTTGAGGTGGATTTGTGCTATGAGAGCTAATCAGGTTACTGCTGACGCGTTAGAGATGGTAAAAAGAGCAGGATGTTTTAGCGTTAGTATTGGAGTTGAGAGTGGTAACAACCGAATGCTTAAGGTATTGAATAAGAAGTCAACGGTTGAGATAAACAGACGCGCGTGTAAATGCATACAGGATGCCGGGATGCACTTAACAGTATCCTTCATGGTTGGCATTCCCGGCGAAACTTTGGAAGAGATGGAAGATACTGTAGCCTTTATGCAGAGTTTAGATTGTAACTATAAAGGTGTGGGTTGCTTCCGCCCTTTACCAGGTAGTCCCTTTTATCGCGAGTTTGTCAATAATGGGATGTTAGTAAAAGAAGAGATTGATTGGGGAAACCTGGGTGACTTTTCTGCACCTACTAAGTATGTGTTTTGCGATGTCTCGAAAAAAGAGCTGGAACAGTTCCATGATAAGGCTCTAACTATGGCAGTCGCAAAGTCGTGGACCACAGTTCATGAGGACACTTTACTGAAGTACCCTAAAATAGTTAGGAGCATTGCGTCTAGAGCGAACGTAAGGGTTTGTAAGCCAGGAAATTATCACTCGTCAACTCATATCGCCTATAGGCCACTCTCACTTTACGCTTTAGGCAACTACGCCCTTCTTCAGTTGTATAGTGTACTCCCATATTTCCTAAGAAAGCGAATAAGGTCGATAGCACCAAAGCTTAGGGGTAAGCCATTCTTTGGAAGATGGCTGGCAGGATATTAAGGAGGTAGTATGACTAAAAAAGCACTCATCACTGGTATCACTGGTCAAGACGGAAGTTATCTCGCAGAACTCCTACTATCTAAGGGCTACGAGGTCTATGGGATTCAACGACGTACTAGCACCATAACGACGGAAAGAATTGACAACTTACTAAACTCAGGGAAAGTCTTTAACTTCTATGGAGACCTGGCAGATACTAACTCGATAGTAAACATATTACTTAAGGTGAAACCTGATGAAGTCTATAACATTGGCAGCATGAGCCATGTTCGAGTGTCCTTTGACGTTCCTGAATACACAGCACAGGTAACGGGAGTGGCTCCGGTGAGAATATTGGAAGCGCTAAAGTCTTTAGGAATGTTAGACGTAAAATTCTATCAAGCAAGCAGTTCAGAGATGTATGGCATAAGTCCTCCACCACAAAACGAAGAGACTCTGATGCTGCCAGTCTCTCCGTATGGTTGTGCTAAGCTATACGCCTATCACATAACAAGAACATATAGGTTCGGTTATAACATGTTTGCCTGCAATGGCATACTATTTAATCATGAAAGTGAGCGAAGAGGAGAAACCTTTGTAACCAAAAAGATAGTACGTGCAGCAGTGCGAATCAAGTTGGGGTTGCAAGACAAGTTAAAACTAGGAAATCTGAGTGCAATGCGAGACTGGGGACACGCTAGAGATTACGTTCGGGCAATCCACATGATTATGCAATATGACAAACCCGACGATTGGGTAGTAGCCACCGGCGAACATTACACAGTTCAAGGGTTTGCTGAGAGAGTATTCAACGCTCTAGACCTAGACATAAATAACCACATAGAGATACAGGACAGGTATTTCAGGCCGAACGAGGTTCCTGCATTATTAGGAGACTCTACCAAGATAAGAACGGTGCTAGACTGGAAACCAGAAATAAACTTTGAGACATTGGTAAGTATGATGGTCGAAAGCGTTTGGAATGAGGAGGTAAAACATGTTTAGAGAAGTAAAGCACAACGGATTGCTATTGGCGGTTATAGGGAACACTCAAGACATTCCCCAAGGTAGCACGTTTTATGGCGATGGCGAGAGTCCGCTGGAATGGGCGACGTTTAACCTGGATAAATGTACACTACTACAGCCACACATACACAAAGTACGCGAACGCATAGATTCTCATAAAACAATCGAGTTCTTGTACATTGTACAGGGAAAGCTGAGAGCAGACTTCTATGACCTAGATAAGAATAAAATATGTAGTGAGGTTTTAAGTGCTGGTGAGTTTGTATGCCTCTATGACGGCGGCCATGGCTTCAAGGCACTGAGAGACGACACGAAGTTTGTAGAGGTCAAAAGCGGCCCATTCGTAGGCATAGAAGAAGATAAGGAGAAATTCTAAAATGGAACGCATTCCACAGTTCGAACCCTGGTTGGGACAAGAAGAGCTAACAAAACTAACTGAGTGCATCCAAGATAATTGGATAACTGGTGGAAAGAAGCTCAAGGAATTCGAGGAGAGGATAGCTAGCCTTGTTGGAGTCAAGCATGCAATAGCTTGCTGCAATGGTACTCAGGCATTATACCTAGGACTAATGGTATTAGGGATTGGTCTGGGAGACGAAGTCATAGTGCCGGACTTTACTTTCATAGCAAGTGCTAACAGCATTGTATGGACAGGTGCAACGCCTATATTCTGTGACGTTGACAAGGATTCGCTATGTATGAACTCTAATTCAATAACTCGAAACATAACATCGAAGACGAAAGCCGTTATGCCCGTGGGAATTTATGGTAATTCGCCAAATATGAACGACTTATCTAGTGAACTATTGATGATAGAAGATGCAGCTCAAGATATAAGAGTCACCTGGGAGGGTAAACATTTGGGGAGCTTTGGAGATGTAGGCTGTTTGTCTACATATGCTGACAAAACTATAACTACGGGTGAGGGTGGCATGGTTTTGACCAACAGCGATGGACTCACAGAAAAGGTGGTAAAACTACTAAACCAAGGTAGGACTGGAAGAGGCTGGTACGTCCATGATGAGATAGGGTACAATTTTAGAATGAGTGACCTGCATGCTGCTATAGGTCTAGCACAGTTAGACAAGTTAGACGAAATTATAGCAAGGAAGAAGCACCACGAAGTACTCTATAGAGAACTACTAAGCGGCGTAGTCGACCTTCCAATCATCGATAGTAGATGCTTCAACGTACCGTTCAGACATAACATATTTGTTGATGACCCCGAATCCCTAAGTGGATATCTAAAGAGTAAGAACATAGGAAGCTTAAGATTCTTTTATCCTTTACACAGGCAACCTTGTTACAGGTATCTTGGATTAGACGATGTACAGTTTCCAAATTCAGTATGGGCTTATGAACATGGTCTGAGCTTACCAAGTTCGGCAACACTAACAGACGCTAAGATTAAATATATTTGTGGCGAGATTAAGGAGTTCCTATGAGAGTCATCTATTTAGGTCAGGAGTACATCGAGGGACTAAAGTATCTCATCGCAGAAGGTCTCGACGATGTGGTAGTCGTTGTTGCGTCAGCAGGACCTTTAGTCGATACTGCACTACAATGCAATGTACCTGTCATGACCGACACCGAATTGTATCTCGACATGCCAGAGGATATTGACTTAGTCATTTCTTATGGCTTCCCGAAGCGTATCAGGAAATCACTGATTAAGTTACCAAAGATTGGCTGCATCAACTTTCATCCTGCCCCGCTGCCAGAGTTCGGGGGTATGGGTGGAGTCTACAACTTCGCCATATACGAAAACGTGAATTATTGGGGAGTATCAGCACACTTCGTTGATGAGTCTTTCGACACAGGTGACGTTATCAAGGTTGTTAGGTTTCCAATAAAGGCTGGGCAGGAGACAGTAGCTTCGCTAAAGCAAAAAAGCCATGAGGCCTTAATTACACTATTTAGAGAAGTAATAGATACTGTTCACAAAGGTGAATCGCTCCCAAGAGAACCTCAAGGTAGAGGACGCTACATATCAAGACGAGACTTCGAAGAGTTGCGAAGAATAAAGCCCAGCGACTCACTGGATGTTATCAATAGAAAGGTTCGAGCCTTTTGGTATCCACCTTATGGTGGTGCCTGTATAGAGTTGTATGGCAAAGAATTCACCCTTGTAGACAAGGAATTACTGGGGTTAATAAAATGAAGTTACACTTAGGTTGCGGTGAGAGGTACATTCCCGGATTCGTACATGTTGACATCAGAAAGTTCCTACATGTAGACTATGTTGCTTCGGCAGATGAGCTAAGCATGTTCGAAGACAACTCAATAGAACTAGTTTATGCTTGTCACATTCTAGACCACTTCGGAAGGAACGAGACAGAGAAAGTTCTGCAAGAGTGGTACAGAGTCTTAAAGCCTAAAGGCGTTCTTAGAGTTGCCGTGTCCGACTTCAAGGTACTAGCTGAGACATATCTCAATACGGAAAACTTGAAGCTCGTCCTCGGACCGTTGTATGGTAGACAAGACTACCCCGAGAATACGCATGGTACAGCGTTCGACTATCCCACACTGTCCGAGTTTCTCGACAGAACAGGCTTTAAGAATGTACATAGGTATGATTGGAGACAAACCATTCACAAAGACTATGATGACCTTTCTCAAGCATACATTCCACATATGGACAAGGAAAATGGCGTTCTCATAAGTTTGAACGTCGAGGCGATGAAAATATGAAACCCTTAGTATCTGTTATCACTGTTTCATACAATACAGGCAAATTCATTGAGGAAAATATCTTGAGTGTCGAGTCCCAAGACTACTCACATATTGAGCACATTGTTGTTGATGGTGGCTCTACCGACTCAACACTTAAGATACTACATAAACATAAATCTGTTAAGTGGGCCTCGGAACCTGACAATGGTGTTACCGATGCATTCAATAAGGGAATCGGCAGGTCCTCGGGAGACATAATGGCTTTCCTAAATTCCGATGATGCTTACTACTGCCACGATGCTATTAGTAAGGCAGTGAGGTTCATGAACTCCTACCCTAGTGTAGGCGTTATATTCGGAGATTGTGTCTTCATCAACTCTGATGGCAAGGTAATGGGATACTTTCGAAAGCAAGGACAACGATTCAACTTCCACTCCTTACTCTGCTCAGAGTTCGTCATTCCAATGGCCTCAGCATTTATTAGACGCTCAGCTATAGACGGGAAGCTAAATACCAGTCTTGACTACGCCCCAGACTGGGAGCTGTGGATACGTGCTGGACTCAGATTTCCAATCATCTATGTCGCAGAGACATTTGGAAGTGTACGAGAATGTCCGGGGGCAGTACAGACTACCATTAGATGTGCAACTGAAAACCCTGCTAAGAGACGACTCATTCTCGATGAAGTTTTTAGCAATCCTGAGTTACTCCCCAAAATTAAGTCTCTAAGGAAGAGAGCTTATGCTGGAACTTATGTGACTCAAGCTATACTACTACTTAATATCGGACATAAACGAAAAGCAATGAAGTGTATCTATACTGCCATCCGATTGTACCCACCTTGTTTGGTAGCATATCTTCGTCACGTTCTAAATCCCAGACTTTATCACTTCCTATTCAACGCAATAAGGAGACACAAAAATGAATGAGATAAGAAAGTATTGGGAAGAAGCGACGCCAATGAACTTCGCAGATGAAAAGTGGAGCTACGAAAAGAAGCGAACCTTTCGATACGAACTGCAAAGCCACATGCATGAGACCTTTGGCTTTGAGAACTGGAAGGGTAAGAAAGTGTTGGAGGTTGGGTGTGGTTCAGGAATCGACGCGTTAGAGTTTGCGCGAAACGGTGCCCTAGTAACGGCAGTAGATATAACTGAGAATGCTTGTGCACTTACGAGGGCCTTAGCTATGGAAGCCGGAGTACCAATAGAAGTGCTTCAAATTAACAGCACATTACCGTTTGCCGAAGGTACGTTCGATTTGGTTTATAGCTTTGGTGTACTACATCACATCCCTAATGTAGAAGGTATTCTAAACGAAATTCATCGCGTACTCAAGCCGGACGGAAAAATCGCCGCAATGTTGTACAACCGCGACAGTCTGTTGTTTGCTTACAGCATCGTCTATCTACACGGACTAAAAGACAAAGTGATTTTAGATGGTTTCAGCATCGCTGTGATGGACAAACTGTTATCACGGTACTCAGAGCGGATAGAGGGCTGTCCTTACACAAAAGCCTATACTAAAACCGAAGCCCGTGAATTGTTTGAACGCTGCTTCACAGACGTCACCATAGACGTAAGGTACAACGTAATCGACACGCCGCAGCAGCGCAAAGTGAAGCTTGACGTTGATGATATATATGAATTGGGATGGCACCTGATTGTAAAGGGAACCAAAGGAGAGGTACATGAACACGATGATAACGAAACCTTGGGGCTCTGAGACTCTTATTGAGTGCAATCAAGGATACGCTGTTAAAATCTTGCGTGTTAAGAAGGACTGTAGGCTGAGTCTTCAGTACCACAATAGAAAACACGAGACAATGTATGTACTCAAAGGTAAGGCACTCATAGAACTAAATGGTGTATGCCTTACTAAGAACGTCGGGCAAAGTGTTGTTGTAATACCAAGAACAGTTCATCGTGTTACTGCACTCAGCCCATCTGTTTGGGAGTGGATAAAACGACTATTTAGCTTCTGGAAATGGATAAAGCGGTTGTCTGGCTTTGACGACTTAGTAATCCTTGAGGCATCGACGCCTGAACTGGATGATATAGTAAGATTGGAGGATGATTATGGCCGATGTACTAACTAAAGAAAGAGCCGAGACAAATAAACGCATAGCAAAGCTCAACAAACAAACGAAACTCGAGAAGCTGCGAAAGGAGGAGACAGAATGTAAACGTGAATTAACCGAACTATCGAGACCATCCATTTGGGAATGGATAAAGAAATTATTTGAGTAAGGAGGTAAAAGACAATGCAAGCAGCAGAACTCAAGAAACGTATAGCTAGACTCAAAAGGGAAAAAGTAGCTGAGGAAGAACGCAAGGAACTCAGGGGAATGGAACGCGAAGCTATTAGCGAAGCACGCGAAGCGAAGAGAGCACGAAGAATCTCCGGCATTGGACTCGCGATAGAAAAGGCGAAGGTCTACAAAGCCTTACCACTTCCACGAATTCGCCGAGAGGATGAGGAAGAAAGAGTTGCACGTGCAGAGAAGCGCGCCGAGGAAGCCGAAGCGAAAGCTCGGAAGCAAATTGCTCTGTCTCAGCGACGCACAGAGGTGTCAAGAGCAAAGCGTGAAGCAGCCAAAGCCGAGGCCGAAGCAAAGACAGAAGAAAGGGAAGCCAGAAAGGCACGACTAATGACTGAGAGGGAGCTTCGTGCTGAAAGGCTCAGACCTTATACAGAAGCAGCAGCTAAGACAGGCAGAGTTGCAGGCAAAGTAGGGCTAGAGCTTGGCAAGGCCGGAGTTGGTATCAGTAAAGGAATTGTTAAGGGACTTCAAAAGCTTGGTGAGGAAGGCCAAAAGCCACGCAAACCTCGTGGGGAGCCCCCAATAGATTTAGGCTTCGGCACAGGCGTACCTAAGAAAGGGGCTGAGCGTCGTATTGAAGATACGCCGCTAGACCTGGACATAAGGATATAGCTGTAAAGGAGGGATAGTGGCACGCTTTGTATATGTAATTAGGTTCCACGAAAATAACAGCCACTCGAACACCAAAACCTTCAAGACTACTGCGAAGTCGTCAAAGGAGGCTGCTAAGCACATGAAGAAGAAGGGCCAGATTATCTCTGTAAGAAAAGGCAAGAAAGTTGCATTCTAACAATCCTATTCTGATGTGATTGGAAAGCAGATTAGTTATGATGTATAATGGAGGTAGATTATGACATTAACAGTAACCAAAAACGGTAGATGGAGACTAGTTGGCACGCCTGACGAGTTTGCCGAATTTGCGGGTTTGCCAGACTATGATACTCTTCCAGAAGCAATGTCTGCAGTAGCGACCATGATGGAAGGTTCTACTGCAAGGTTCAAAGACCACAAAGGTTGGTGGGAATTAAGAGGCAGTCGTTCTGACCTTGCCGAAATCATAGGCCTACCTGAAGCAAGGACCGTTGCCGAAACACTCGAAGCCTTTATGGAAATACATCCAGACATAAAGGTATTAAGTAGTTAACGAAGAGGGGAAGATAAGCAATGAAATACATTCACATCTATATGGCAGATGGTACCTACAAGAAACGAGAAGCGCCGTCCAAGCCCAGCCTCGAAGAAATGCAGCAAATAGTAGGCGGATACATTGAGCCTCTTCGCGTTGAGCATGAAGGACACATCAGAACGATGGTAGTCAATGAAGAAGGCAAGCTAATCCGTCTGCCACTCAATATCAGAGCCAGTGAGATTGCAGGCAGGGAAATCGTCGGTAATGTATTTATCTTAGAGGGCTACAGAATGTAGGGAGGTAAGTAATGGCACAATTCGTAATAACATCCAAAGGTTATCGTTTGCTCCAAATAGATGCAGGTCGTGCAGCATACCTACTACAAGTTGCCTCAAGCATCGCTAAGGACGGTCAGGTAAGTCAAGACGAACTTGTAGAGGAGCTTAACGTCAGCCATGAGGATGCGGAAGAAGTTCTAAGGGGTTTAACATGGCTCGGCTTAATAAGACCTGTTACACTTCCAAGGTCTGCACTCGGGAGACATGAAAGACCTAGACCGGGTTACGGAAGACTTAAACCAGATGTTCAGGGGTAAATAATGGCTAATGAGCAATTAGTAATGTCCGAGGCATATGACATTCTTAGTATGGCGGAAGGACCACTTTCCACAGCTCAACTGCAAAAGAGACTTTCACATAAGGTCTCTCAGTCCGAACTAGAATCAATGCTTCACAGAACCGTCTATGAGCAGTCAGGTGTCGCGAAGGGCTATACCCCTGGCTCATTTATTAAGGTAGATGGTAAGTGGTCTGTGAAACAATTGGGTATAGATAAAAGTAAACCGTTTTCAACACAGGACTTTGTAGCAAGAATAATCTAAAGGAGGTTAAGGTACTATGGTTACTCAAGCAACTACAACACTAGCCCAGACGATTCCTGTAATAGTACTCAGCGGCGCTACGGCAGGAATGCTCAAAGACATGTACACCGAGAAAGCTGCCCGCGAATCCTTTAGTGAAGTAAGCCGAGAGGACGCCATCGATACCGTAGGTAGACTTAACGTCGGCGTCGCCAAGAAAAATCCCAACACTATATTCCATACCAGCAAAGGTGAGGTGATGTACTCAAATGGAAGTTACTTCATACGATAGATAGAGGAATGAAAATAACCAAACAACAAGCCAAGGAAGTCGGAGATACCTTAAAGGTTAACTGGAAGCAAATCGACCTTGAACAGTTCCGTATGGGCCTAGAAATCGAGCTAGAACATACTAATATAACCGGCGGAGATTTGGAGATGACCGGTATGATAGCTTTAGCACACCTAGAGGAGCTTCCAGACTACTACACGAGACTAAAAAGGATTGAAAAGGTATGAACTGGAATTCCCTAATCTTTGGGTCATATAACCGAGTACAGATACGTACAGCTGTCGATGACTCCAACTGGCAGAAGTTTAGAGAGAGCCTTCGAGGTGCGAATCTTCCTAACAAATACGTACAACTATTGGAATGGCTTATGAAACGTGGTTATACAGAAAAGTCAAAAGTCCAGGTCACTAACTACGTCAATGCGCTAAGGCGTAGTGGTTTAATTATGTCTCGGTAAGTTTATACTATTCTGATGTCATTACATTATTTCAAGCATCCATAATATAATTGGGTACACTCAAATATAGGAGGTAACCCAATGAACAGTGCGACCGTAATCAGGGCCGACGGAAAAAAGGAGAAACTCGACCACAGACCATCGTTGGTGGAGGCTCAACAGATTGTAGGAGGCTACATAGAGCTTCTTTCAATCAATGGTAAGGTTCTCGCAGTCAACGAGGATGGTAGGCCAAAGAGATTGCCCATAAACATCACAGCTACTATTTTGTATGACTTCAAGACCTACATATTAGGCGACGTCATAGTTCTTGAGGGCTGGAGAACGGTAGGTAAATAATAAAAGGGAGGTAAGAACGTGTATAGATTCGAGGGTATTAGCGAAGACCAGTTTCTTGAGTACGTTAGTGTAGCTATGGACTGGGTACACGACGAGGACACTTCGCCTACCATAATTAAGAGACTCGTCGACGAGTATGACATAGACTTAGATACTGCTAGGTTCATAGATAAGGCTGCCAGAAAGTTTATAGGCGACCACGTAGCATAGCGAGGTTAAAATGCCGAGCTGGGACATAAGGAGAACAGTATGACAGCAGAAGCAACCGTAAGAAAGCTCATCTTATATGCCGAACACAAGAAGCGACTGTCGGACTCTGAAGAAGTTGAGAGTATTATGCTACACTCCCGAGCAGCTCGTAAGCTTCGGAAAGAATTGACAGACGAGGGAGTCAGTTCAGAACTGCTCAGCCTTTCAGGAGATGAGATAGCTGAGGCTATTTATGACGCAGTTCATAGATATGTGTAAGGTATTAACAAAGAAAAGGAAGTAGTCCAATGCCAAGATGGGAATATTGTAATAAGTGTGGTAAATCCTACAATCCTAACAACTATACAGCCGAAGAGCGTTTGCTACAGGCAATCTATGGAGAACACTTATGTCCACATTGTCTCAAGTACAAAGACGCTCAAATCTGTACCAAATGCAACAAGGAAGTTTTAGAGCCATTATATTATAATGAAGAGCCTTATCATTCTAAGTGTTTAGCAGAGGTATTAGGGCAATGACCGAACGACAGAGCGTAAAGACCAGATACTTAATCTTCAAGGTGGATAAGTACGCCGAATTTCTCGCGCCACATCTTCGCAACGTACTCGAATGGATTACTAGAGAACCGGAAGGTATTACATTCGAAGACCTTCTGATGAAAGCTAGCTATAAGGGGAGATATATGGGTCCTAAACTATTAAGAGCCTCATTAAAACACCTCTTCGACCGTAACTATATCATTACCAATCACCAAATAGCAAAGCTCTCTGAAAAGGCAAGTATAGATATAAACAAGCTGAGGAGATACGAACAATGAAATTCAATACAATGAGACTGACCGAAGCACCTGAAGAAGTAGCTACAAGACCTCGAAAGTCTTGGGATGCTATATTTAATGCCTACGGCTTCGAAACCTTCCATCCAATCGAAGCCAAGGGTGTGTTGATGGCTGTACTAGGTATAAGACGAGACGAAGCAGAACGCATACTGCAAATCTTTCTTGATAGAGGATACGCAATCGCACCATAAACGGAATAGAGGAGGTATTAGGAGAATGAAATTCGTGGGACACTATGCAACGGGTGGAAGGGGCACTTTCCATGACAGAGTAGTCCTCATCGAAGCTCCTGATGTAGCTATTGCAAGACAGAGGTTCCTCAAGTCTTTGCACCTCAGTCCCAAAGAGCTGGGAGAAAAAACTTGGGATGATGCATGGTTTGCGATTACCTCGGGAGAGGACCTAATTACACTCGAAGTCATTGGACGAGAACATAACGGCTTAACAGTTTTGATTGATGAGGAATACAACACCTAGACGAATCTTACCATTCTAAATGTTTAGCGGGGGTATTAGAAAGATGAAGCGACCATTACGGCAATGAGAATGTGGCTGACACCACCAAAGTTACTGTGTCGTCAACACCTGTTAGGTGAACATTTGGAAATGCATATGTTCATAGGTACCATCAAGAAGGGAATTAACGTTTCGGGTTATATTGAAACTGGATTGCTAGACCCAAACAAGCTACAAGAAAGACACGACGAGTTAGTGAGTGAGATGGAGAAACGGGGGTATAGTCATTACAGTCCATTAGAGAGCGTAGATATTTCGTATATCGACGGCAAAGCTTGTATTGATGCAGAAGGCAATCTGAAAGAGCTAAGCAGTCGGTGTGAAGAATGTAGAAAACTACAAGAAAGGGAGGAAGTGCAAAAATGGTGAGCGCGCAAGTGAGCATTTGTCTTTACGAAACCGACATTCATAATCATACCTTGGTAATCGCAAGCTGGAAAGCTCTTTTGTACGCAGCCGGCGATGTCTTTTCGGTCCGCAATCGAGAAGAAGAGGAAGTCTTATCGACTCCTTCGTGGAAAGAAGCGTTAGACAAGTTCAACGAAATGGGTAACACGTCCATATCATATGTATTCCAAGACTTCTGGCTAAAGCATTATCGAGAGATGGGCAAGAATCCACTTACGGGTACTAGAGTAGGAAAAAGCCACCCTGCGTATCGACAGGTAAGTACACAGACTCAGAACGTAAGGGATTGGATGAAAGAACATAAGGACGAAGTTGAAAGGATTAGGAAGGAGAATGGATTATGAAATACAAAAAACCGTTTATGCAGGAAGACCTAAGGTCGAACAGACTCATAGCAATTCTCGATGTGCTTATGGAAGCTGACGAGCCACTAACAGTCGGCCAGATTCAGTACAGACTAGGTCGAGACCGTAATCTCAGTCTGTCACGAGAAGAAATCGAAGCACTTTTAGGCTGGGGCGTCGTTCAACCGGGTGCAACAAACGCGCCTGTACGACCAGCCCGAGATTTATACTCAGACAAATGGACTGTAAGAGCTAGAGTATATCCAACGCCCGAACAGGAAAAAGCTGCAGGACCACCACCATTTACCGTTACAGGCAGGCTTGGTCCCGAACATCGTAAAGTAATCGCAGTTGAGTCCTTTAGCGAAAGAGTAGGCCCTACACCAATAAAGCACATTATTTGGTTTCAAGATGGTAGTAACATTATAAGGTACGGTACGGCAAGCGAACTAGCCGATCGCTACGGTACTGCCATTAAGATTGAAGAGGTATAAGTAGTAAAATGATTGCATATTATAAGTCACCTGATATGGATAGAGGCAAGTCACTCGGTGAAGACTTCTCCAGCTCGAGAGAAGCTGATGAGCTTATAGAGAAGTTCGCCGCGCCTGAGTTCGAGGACGACACACTTCTCTATTATACCAGCGGCATAATGCAAGGTAAAGCGTACATAGTAAGAGAAGGGAAGGCCTTACCGATTTGGACACAGCGTCGATATAGTCGTGAACGCATATCGATGTCCAAAGCTATGCAAGACGCACCAAGAATGAGCAACGAGGAAATATCAATGTTAAGTGGAGTACGTTAAAATGCCACAACAAGATATTAGATGCCCCGTTTGTAACGATTATGCAATAGATATGAATCGACGTTCATCTAAAGGCTTCAAGGGTGCGACGTATACAACAGAGTACTACGACCATGGTGATAGAGAGTGCGTATTCCAGAAGACCTTCTATCCCAATTACTTCGGTAAAGGCCCTAAAACGGTGGTAAATAAATGGACTACACCCAAAACAAAGGAACAGATATCGTTCGTTGTATTACCGTCTGGAATTACCAAGCTCTCAAAGAGTGTACCTAGAGATGTCTTCCTTCGTTTACTGAAAGAGAAGGCAGTCAAGCCACCCAAAGAGGGTACGAAGGAGTGGGACTTCGACCCAATAAAGGCAAGACCCATATTAGAGAAGCAATACGAGATAGTTTAAGAAAGGAGTGTAAACAATGACAACTGAAAGAGAGAAACTACTAATTCCACGAATACCAACAACAGAGGGGTTACTACGTCCTTACATGAGAGAGTACCAAGAGGAGGAAATCGCCAAGTACGACGTCGGTGATATCTACATCGACACCTTCTCTACGACCTCTCCACCGGCCTTCGTTACTAATGAGTACAAAGTAACCAAAAAAGACCGAGAGGGTATGTGGGGAGTACTCATCGATAGTAGCGTTAGAGAAATGGACATCTCAGAGGTATAGAAATGAACAAAACAGACATCCGAGACTCCGAAGTTCGACAGATGGTGTTAGACACTATTGAGCCTATAGAAATCGGACATACCAGAGAGCGGGTAGTGTCAGACCTGCAAGCCTTCTATGGTATTACACCTCAAGAGGCAGATGCAATATACCAGCTCGCTCTAGACATAGACAAAAGAAGTAGGTAGGAGGTACAGACAAATGAGAGACGAACTGTTGAAAGCACTTAACAACTACTTTGTGGCTTTAACATTCAAGGCAGACGACGGGACAGAAACCGTGGTTCCTATGTGCTGGATATCGAGAGTTGGTAGGACGAAATTCGATTTCAAACCGTCCGTCGTACATCTCTTAACAGCACCCATCGCCCGGGTAGTAGATGTTGTAAGTACGTTCCCTAAAGATGTTGAGGCTGCCGCGGCGGAATCGAAATCGCAGATATAGACGTAGGTATAGATAAAAGAAGTAGGTGGGAGGTATAGAGTGAAAACCTACTGGCTTGGGATAAGAGATAGTAAAGGTCACACAGACATTCGAGGCCCATTCAACGAACTCGAGGGTGCTCTAAGGGAGACCAAACTCTTTAAGCCTTACTCCGGGTATGAATTCATTGTCTTCCCCTTGTATTCGGAGTTCAGAGGGTACGCACGCCTCGAAGCAAAAAGAATCTGGGCAACATCCAAGTTACTTGAAGACCACATAGTTGGTGGTTGGATGGGATACATTGGAAGGCCTGAATGAAAATAAAATTCCATAAACTCAAAGACCCATCGACATTCCCCTTACCGAAGAAAACAGTCTTCGAAGGCAAGGAGCTTGACGAGATTCACGAGCGAATGAGAGAACGGTTAAAGGAGTACATTCGTATTGAGAGACAGAAAGAGGGACACAGAGTTGAGTAATACTACTAAGTACATTCCGCCAGAAGAGAAGTATCGCCTAGTAAAGCGAACTAAGCGTGGTTCTCTTGTAACAATAGTAAGAGTGGGTGATAAGGCAGTCTTAGAGATAACAAACTACAAAGACATGATGGACGTGTCTAACTTACTCAATGCAGCAGGTATTGAGTGGACAACGTACTCCAAAGAAAAAGTCTTCATTCCGCGCGAAAAGCGTTATGGGCGTGTCTTAATAGTGAAATTCGACTTTAGCGAGTTAGAGCGGGTAGTCAAAGGACTCCATTTGATGCTGGAGTAGACAATTTAACATGTGGTAAAGTGACAGTGAAAGCACACAAAGAGTTTCTGGGTATCAAAGAGACAATACTAACAAGAGTAAAGACGGAGGAATAGAGATGACACGAAAGATTTACATACAAAATGTAGAGGTGACATTTAAGCAGTCTATTGAATACCCTGAGGAGTACGATGTTCTAGTAGAAGACCAACTCGTAGGCGCCTACAATTCTGAGACCAACACCTTATTCATCGAGTCCGTAGGTGCAACGGCTACTCTTACAGGCGCAGTAATGGGTGCAGTAATGCATCAGTTCAGATTGAAGCCGGAAGTCATCCACTAAGTAAGTCCACTAAGGAGGAACATAAAAGATGAGCGTTGAATTCGACAGGCTTGAAGAGCTTATATCCACTGCAGTCGAGTTATGGAACACAGGTCATCCACGCAGTGAGATTGTGAAACGCCTCCAAGACGAGTACGAACTTAACGAGTCCGATGCCAAACAACTAGAGTTAATGGCAGAGACACTTACATACGATATCCAAAAGACATATGCAAGGAGGTGAGACAAACATGATTACCGTTAGTGTAAATAAGAAGTGGTCTACAGGTGAGTACACTGTTACAGACAGTAACTCGAGAGACTCTTATTATACAGACGACCCAGAGGATGCAGTTAATACTGCAATAGCTGTGGTTGAAGACCTACAGTCTAAAGGTAAAGAGGCTGAACTCTCTCCAGCCAAATACACCCGAGACATTGTAGCCAAGTATCGTTCAGACTGGATGATGAGTCAAGCGCAACAAGCTGCTAGGAAGGTTATGCAAGTTAGGCCTACTGAGGTTGGTGGTACAAATAAGTCAAGATATTCCCAAGAACGACCACAAAGACTTGCTGAATTTGAAGATATACAAGATAAATTATTTATAGACCATCCAGACGAGCTAGATAAGGTATACAGATTTCTCGAAAAAGCTACAGGTAAGAGCGATCCTAGACCTGCTATGGTAGTAAGAAGATTTCAAGACGATTATCCTGAATTATACCAGTCCACTATGGGTAGAGAGGGATAAACTCGGAAGGAGGTAAGACAAATGGCTAAGCAAGTAGCATACACCAGCAAACGATGGCTCGGTAAGTCACAACCTATTGGAGAGTTAATACGAAACCTTGGTTATCGGCTTGTGGGCGAAATCAATGAA